>OGCU01000395.1_pt1 | contig 21435 bp, 20 predicted proteins | sample 1570251 | NCBI WGS metagenome assembly OGCU01 (sample SAMEA2582182, study PRJEB24529) | metagenome | biome: Human gut stool | place: China | collected 2011
ATTTCGCTGAGTTAATCTAACTTCTCTTCATAAATTACACAATTCTTTGAGTTTTTTAGTTAATATTATCTGAATAATTATTAAATTTTTTTGTTTTTAGATTTTAATTTAAAATTTTCTTATAGTTCCCAGTATAGTTTTTCACATTGTATTTCATATCCAGTATAGTAATTTAAGTGAATAGCTCCTAATTTTGTATAGAGATTTTTAGCTCTATCATTTCCACACATTACAGAAACACTGATACCTTTGTATCCTTTTTCTCTAGCATAATCTTTTAGTTGATTTATTATTTTTGTTCCTATTCCCTTTCCCTTATATTCATCTTTCATATGTAAAGAATCTAAGTAAAGAGTAGACTCCATATTTTTATCTGGAGTAAAAGCACCAAATCCTAAAAAAATATCTCCTTCAAAAGCTCCAAAAATACCATTGTTATCCTTTGTTATATAATTTTTCCAAATAGGATTGAATTTTTCTACAGTAATAGTATCTAAAATTTTAGCTGGAATTATTCCATTGTATGTAGCTCTCCAGCTCTTAACATAAAGCTTAGCCATCTCATCTATATCTTTTTCTATTAATAATCTAATCTCCATTTTTACCTCTTATTAAAAATTAAATTTTCAATTAAATAAGCTATTCCACCTTCATCATTAGATTTAGATATGAAAGAGCAAACTTTCTTGATATCCTCATTGGCATTTTTAACACAAGCAGCTAGTCCAGCAGCTTTTAGCATAGGTAAATCGTTATATGAATCTCCTACAGCAATACTTTCTTCTATCTTCATACCAAGAGTTTCTACTAAATTTTTTAGAGCAACTCCCTTGTCTACTCCAAGTTTTGTAACCTCTAAGAAAAAAGGTTTAGAGATAGCTATACTATATTTATCTCCATACTTTTCTTTTAATTTTTTCTCTACCTCTTTTAAATAACTTGGTTCTTCTAATATCATACATTTTACTGCTGGTTTATTTACAGCCTCTTTAAAATTTTTAACAATTTTGTGAGGCATTTTTGTAAGAGTAACCTCTACGTCTATATATTCACTTTCTGTTTCAGAAATAATTTCATCATCAATATATGTAAGGATATGACAACTGTTTTCCTTAGCAAAGTCGTACATCAAATGTAAATCCTCTTTTGTAAGACTCTCTTCAAAAATATGCTCTCCACTTTTACAATTTGTAATGATAGAACCATTGAAAGATAGAATAAAACTTCCATATTTTTCAAGCTCTAACTCTTTAGCTAAATCATACATAGCAAAAGTAGGTCTACCAGAAGCAAGAACAAATTTTATTCCAGCCTCTTGAGCCTTCATTATAGCTTCTTTATCAATTTGAGAGATTTTTTTCTCTGAATTTAAAAGAGTATCATCTAAATCTGTAAAAATAATTTTATAAGACAAAGTACCACCTCAATTTTTTATTTTTATTATAACATATTAGTAATTTTTTTTCTATTTGAAGAATGGAGAATAAATGGTATAATATAGAGTAAAGTCTACACACTAACTGAATAAATGGAGGGGTAATATGTTATTTGAAGAACTTTTAACATCAGCAAGGGAACAAAGAGCATCAGATATACACCTAGTATATGGAGAATTACCAACATTTAGAGTAAATGGCGAGCTTATTAAGATAGGAGATGAGCTTGTAAATAAAAGATTTCTATCTCTCATTGTAGATTTGGTTTTAAGTGAGAGAGAAAGAAATATTTTTTATCAAAATAGAGAGTTAGATTGTAGTTTTGAAGATTCTAACAATTTAAGGTACAGAGGAAATTTTCATTGGGAGAGAGGTAATATTGGAATATCAATAAGGCTCATTGAAAATAGTATAAAATCTATGGAAGAGTTAGGATTACCTAAAATATTAAAAAAATTGATAGAGAGTAAAAAGGGACTTATTTTAATAACAGGACCTAGTGGAAGTGGTAAAAGCACAACATTAGCTTCTATGGTAGAGGAGCTAAACAGTACTAAAAATCTCAATATCATTACATTGGAAGACCCTATTGAATATCTTTTTAAGAGTAAAAAATCTCTTATTAGACAGAGGGAGATTGGAAGAGATACCCACTCTTTTGCTCAAGGACTAAAAAGTGTATTGAGGCAGGATCCTGATGTGATAATGGTAGGTGAGCTAAGAGATAGAGAGAGTATAGCAGCAGCTCTTACAGCTAGTGAAACAGGGCATTTAGTGTTAGGAACATTGCATACGAATAGTGCTAGTGAAACTATAAGTAGGATTGTAGATGTTTTTCCTACTGAAGAGCAAAATGAGATAAGAGTAAAACTAGCTACTACATTAAAGGGAGTAGTTAGTCAAAGATTAGTAAGAACTAAAGAGAGAAGAAGAGGGGCTTATGAGATATTGCTATCTATTCCAGCAGTATCGAATTTAATTTTAGGAAACAAGCTCAATCAAATAGATAGTGTGATAGAGAGTAATAAAAAAATGGGAATGATTTTAATGAGAAATTATTTAGAGGACTTATATTCTCAAAATATAATTTCCAAAGAAGAGTATATAGATAATTTAAGGTAGTTGGAGGAGAAAGTGATAATCAATTCAAATTTTCAAATGAATCATAGAAGTATAGAGGAATTTGCAAGGGTAATGGTTCCTGAGGCTTTGGATAAAAATTTAGATATAGAGATAGAGAGAGAAAATGGAGATATAGTAGTTAGATTAGAGATAGATGGAAGAGTAGAATTCTTTAGATATCCAGACCAAAATGGAAAATTTGAAGACCAAGAGATAACAATGACAAAGATACTTATGTTAAAATTCTTTGGTAAAAAATACTCTTGGGGTGGACTAATGGGAGTAAGGCCTACTAAGGTAGTGAGAAGACTTTTAGCATTAGGTTATGGATATGAAGAGATAAAAAAAATAATGGAAGAGTTTTTGTTAGTAAGTAGAGAAAAGATAGAATTACTTATTGAGGTAGTAAAAAAAGAGTTAGAGTTTTTAGATAGAAAACATATTAATCTATATATTGGAATCCCATTTTGTCCAACAAAGTGTAAGTACTGCTCTTTTGCTTCATATGAGATAGGAAGTGGAGTTGGAAGATATTATAATGACTTTGTAAAGACTCTTCTTGATGAGATAGAGGTTACAGGAAAGTTTTTAAGAGAGGAAAACTTTAAAATCTCTTCTCTATATATCGGTGGAGGAACTCCAAGTACTCTTACTGAAAAAGATTTAGAAGATGTATTGAAAGCTGTAAATACTCATATAGATATGAGTGATGTAAGAGAGTTTACATTTGAAGCTGGAAGAGAGGACACTCTAACTGATGAAAAATTAGAGATAGCTAAAAAATATGGAGTGGATAGAATAAGTCTAAATCCTCAAACATTTAAAGTAGAAACTCTTAAAAAAGTAAATAGAAAATTTGATAGAGAAAATTTTGAAAAATATTTTAGAAAAGCTAAAGAGTTAGGTTTTATTGTAAATATGGATATTATTGTAGGACTTCCTGATGAAACAACTGAAGACATACTATATACTCTTGGAGAATTGGAAAAATTTGATATAGAGAACTTGACAATTCATACTCTTGCTTTCAAAAGAGCTTCAAATCTATTTAAAGAGAGTCAAGATAGAGTGGAGTTAGATGGAAAAACTATCACAGAGGCAATAAAGAGATTGGTAGAGAAAAAAGATATACACCCTTACTATATGTACAGACAGAAAAATATTATGGAGTGGGGAGAGAATATTGGGTACTCAAAACTTGGTTGTGAATCAGTTTTTAATATAGAGATGATAGAGGAAAATCAATCTACTATGGGACTAGGTGGTGGAGCTATCACTAAGATTGTAATACCTGAAAATGAGTATAGAGATTATATTGAAAGATATGTAAATCCTAAAGACCCAGCTCTATATATTAGAGAGATGAGTGAGAGAATGGAAGCTAAGAAAGAACTATTTTTAAAATTAAAAAAATAAGGTGGGTTTTATGAAAAAGTTTTTAAGTATTTTATTTGCTATTCTTTTAAATTTTGGAATAGCTTATGGAAATCCTTTTGAAAATAATGAGAGTTTTGATATAATAATGAGTGATAATGTTTTAGATGAAAATAGTAAGTATTTGGATATAAATACTGCCTCTAAAGAGGAGATGTCTAATTTTGGAGTAACAACAAGGTTAGCTGGACTTATTGTGGAGTATAGAGAGCAGACAGGTGGATTTAAAAATCTAAATGAGTTGAAAAGAATAAAAGGAATAGGACAAGCTACCTTTGATAAGTTAAGAAAAAAACTTATGATAAAGACTCAGATAGAGAAAAAACCTCTATATATAAACGAAGCTAATGATACTCTTTTAGAGTACTATGGGTTTGATAAAAAAGAGATAAAAGATATTAGAAAATACCTAAATAAAAATGGTAGAATCAATAGTAATTTAGACTTGATGAAAGTATTGAGTGAAAAAAATTATAGAAAGTATAAATCAATTATTAAATATGATAAATTTTAGAAAGAGAGTGATACAAGAATGGGAAAACTAATAAGAGGAGTAAGTAAAAATGCTAGATTTTTTGTTGTAGATACAACAGATATAGTTCAAGAGGCACAAAATATTCATAAGTGTAGTCCAACAGCTATTGATGCCTTTGGAAGATTACTTACAGCAGGGGTAATAATGGGAAGTACATTAAAAGGAAATGATGTACTAACTCTTAGAACAGATACAAATGGATTATTAAATAATATGGTAGTAACTGCAGATGCCAATGGAGGAGTGAAAGGGTATCTATCAAATCCAACTGCTGATGTCCCTTTAAAAGATAATGGGAAATCAGATGTAGGAGGATTAGTAGGACAAGGAATACTTAAAATAATCAAAGATATGGGACTAAAAGAGCCATATGTAGGATTATCAGAGATAAATTCTGGAGAGATAGCTCAAGATTTAGCTTATTACTTTTATAACTCTGAACAAACTCCAACTGTAATAGCATTGGGAGTAAAGTTAAAAAATGAAAATACAGTAGAGTATGCTGGTGGATATATGATTCAACTTCTTCCAGGAGCAGAAGATGAATTTATAACAGCTTTAGAGCAAAAAATAGGAGCTATTAGACCTATGACAGAACTTATGGCTGGTGGAATGGATATAAAGAGAATAGCAAAGCTTTTATATGAGGATATGAGCGATGAAACTTATGAAAGATTAGTAGAGCCATATGAAATATTAGAAGAAAAAGATGTAAAATATAGTTGTAATTGCTCAAGTGATAAATTTTATAGAGGACTTATAACTTTAGGAAAAGAGCAATTAAAAGATATATTTAGCAAAGAGAAAGAGTTAGAAGCAGAGTGCCACTTCTGTGGAAAAAAATATAAATTTAAAGAGGAAGATTTTTCAGAAATTTTAAAATAATTATTTATCTTTTTTTGAAGAGAAAACAAAGAATTGTTCCAGACTACAAGAAGTTGATTAACTATGGCTTACTTCACTAAAAATACAAGGGTTAAGTCTTTGACTTATTGTGTTTTTTAGCGTTCAGCTTAGCTGAGTTAATCTAACTTCTCTCCGTAATTTCCACAATTCTTTGAGTTTTCTCTCATTAAGATATGTAAGCTAAATAATTATTTAATATTATTTATTGGAGAGAAAGAGGATGAAATTTAACTATATAGATGTAGAGAATTGGAAGAGAAAAGCTCACTATAGACACTATTTAGATGATATTCCTTGTACTTATAGTATGACAACTAAATTAGATGTTACTAAGATAGTGACAGAGCAAAAAAAGATATATCCAACTATGCTTTACCATATAACAAAAATAGTAAATAGATATGAAGAGTTTAGAACTGTATTAGATAGCGAGGGAAAAGTAGGATATTTTGATGAGATGTTACCTTGCTATACAGTTTTTTATAAAGAGAGTGAAACTTTTTCAAATATTTGGACTGAATACTCAGAAGATTATGAGGTATTTTGTAAAAATTATAGAGATGATATTGAAAAATATGGGAAAAATTTGGAGATGGAAGGGAAGCCGAATACTCCTATAAACAGTTTTCCCATTTCAATGATACCTTGGGAAAGTTTTGAGGGCTTTAATCTCAATTTACAAAAGGGATATGGATATTTACTTCCAATTTTTACTCTTGGAAAATATTTTAAAGATGGAGAAAAATATTTAATGCCAATATCTATACAGGTACATCATTCTGTTTGTGATGGATTTCATCTTTGTAGATTTTTAGACAGTTTAAGAAAATCATTAGGAGAGTAGTATGAAGTTGATAGATTCGCATGCTCACTTAGATAATGAACAATTTGATGAGGATAGAGCAGAGGTTTTAGAGAGAATAAAGGAGAATTTAGAGTTTGCTGTAAATATTGGATATGATATAGAGAGTAGTAGAAGAAGTGTAAAATATGCCAATGAGAATGATTTTATATATGCAGTAGTTGGAGTACACCCTATTGATATAGAGGGGTATTCTGATGAGGTAGAAAAAGAGTTAGAAGAGTTGGCTCGTGATAAAAAAGTTTTAGCAATAGGAGAGATAGGACTGGATTATCACTGGATGACTCAACCTAAAGAGGTACAACAAAAGTTTTTTAGAAGACAGATGGAATTAGCTAGACGTGTAGGAAAACCTGTTGTAATACATTCTAGAGATGCTATGGAAGATACTTTAACTATTTTAAAAGAGTTTCCAGATGTGGGAGGAATATTCCACTGCTATCCTGGTTCAGTAGAATCTGCTAAAGAGGTAGTAGATAGATATTATCTTGGAATAGGTGGAGTACTTACTTTTAAAAATGCTAAAACTTTAGTTAAAGTTGTAGAAAATATTTCACTAGATAAATTGATACTAGAAACTGATTGTCCATATATGGCTCCTACTCCTCATAGAGGAAAGAGAAATGAACCTATATATGTTCAATATGTAGCTGAAAAAATTGCACAGATAAAGAGAATTTCTGTAGAAGAGGTAGCTAAAGCTACTAATGAAAATACTAAAAAAGCTTATAAGATGATATAAGGGGAAAAAATGATAATTTGTCCTGTTTGCAAAAAAGATTTAATTAGAAATGAAAAAACTTATAGATGTGAAAATAACCACTCTTTTGATATGGGAAAACAAGGGTATTTAAACCTATTGCTTTCTAATCAAAAACATAGTAAAACTCCTGGAGATGACAAGGAGATGGTGCTAAGTAGAAAGAGATTTTTAGAAAAAGATTATTACAAAATAATATCTGATAGAGTAAACTCTCTTATCCTTGAAAATCTAGGAGATAAAAAGAGTGTGAATATTTTAGATATTGGTTGTGGAGAAGGGTATTATACAGGGAATATTAAAAAGTTTTTAGAAAGTCTAGGAGTAGAGAGTAATATAATAGGGATAGATATCTCTAAGGAAGCTATTATAAGTGCAGCTAAAACATATAAAAATATAGATTGGTTAGTGGCTAGTGCTATGAATATTCCATTGGCTGATGAGAGTATGGACTTTGTAATCTGTATGTTTGCTAAAATTGTTCCAGAAGAGAAGATGAGAGTTTTAAAAAATGGTGGAAAGTTGATAGTAGTTTCTACTGGAGAAAAACACTTAATAGAATTAAAAGAGGTAGTCTATGAAAATGTGAGAACTGAGTTTTACTCTCCAGTTGAAGATTTAAAAATATTTAAACATTGTAAAACTGTCAACTGTACAGGAAAATCTTTTATTACTGAAAATGAGAGTATAAGAAATCTTTTTGATATGACACCATATAAGTGGAGAAGTCCAAAAGATGGAGTAGAGAGATTGTTCTCTTTAGATAGCTTAGAGATTACTATTGATGTAAATATTGATGTATTTGAAAAGGTATAAGATGATATTAGGTATAGGAAATGATATTGTAGAGATAGCTAGAATAGAGAAGGCTATACAAAATGAGAGTTTTAAAAAAAGAGTGTATACACTGGCTGAGATAGAGCTTATAGAAAAAAAAGGAGCTGGGAAAACTGCTAGTTATGCAGGAAGATTTTCAGCTAAGGAAGCTATATCAAAGGCTATGGGTACTGGTGTAAGAGGATTTAATCTCATAGATATAGAGATATTAAATGATGATATGGGAAAACCTTTAGTAGTATTTAAAAATGATTTGAAAGATAAAATGAAAGGTAAAAGAGTGGAGTTATCTATCTCTCATTCAAGAGAGTATGCTACTGCTGTGGCAATTATTTTAAGAGAGGAGTAATTATGGTAGATAAGGAGTTTTACAAAGAACTAGAAGAGTTTATTGAAAACCTTAGAGATAAAAAAGATGATGTAAAGATACTTAATTTTGTAATAGAAAAAATTGAATCTATCCCTAAAGAAGTCCAAAAATTCATAGCTGATAAGACAGGACTTATGGAGATTTCCATTGAAAATACTATAAATTTTTATCCTAAATTTAGAAACAGAGTAAGTAATGTAAAAGAGGTTGCTGTCTGTACTGGTATGAGCTGTGGACCAGCAGGTGGACAAGAGATATACAATGAGCTTGTAAAAATATTAGAAATAGATAGCAATGGACTTTCTAAAGATAGAAAGATTATGCTTTCAAATAAAAGATGTTTTGGAAGATGTGCAAAGGGACCAAATGTTTCTATTGATGGAGAGATTTATAGCTTGATGAGTTTACAAGATGTAAAAAGAAAATTAGGATTATAGGAGGGTATTTTGGATATACTAGATATAAAGAGAGAGTTTTCTGAATACAAAAAAAAGATAGAAGATATTAGGGGGTCTCTTTGACTTAGAAAAAAGAGAAAATAAGATAGCAGAGCTTGAGAAAAAAACTATGGAGGATAACTTCTGGAGTGATAAAAGAACAAGTTCAGCTATAATAAAAGAGATGAATGGGGAGAAGGAGCTAGTAGCTGAGTTTAAAAACTTGGTGGCAGAGCTTGAAAATGAAGAGGTACTAATAGAGTTTGTAGAACAAGGAGAAACTGATTTCCAAGAGGAACTAGAAGAGAAACATCTTATCTTAGGAAAAAATGTAGAACATTTTGATACTAGACTTCTATTAGATGGAGAGTATGACTCAAATAATGCAATAGTTACTATACATTCTGGAGCTGGAGGAACAGAGGCTTGTGATTGGGCTGATATGCTATATAGAATGTATTCAAGATGGTGTAGTGATAAAAAGTATAAGATTAGTGAGATGGATTTTATGCCTGGGGATAGCGTAGGGATAAAATCAATAACTTTTATGGTAGAGGGAATGAATGCCTTTGGATATCTAAAGAGTGAAAAGGGAGTACATAGACTTGTAAGAATATCTCCTTTTGATGCTAATAAGAAAAGACATACTTCCTTTGCTTCAGTTGAGGTAGTACCAGAGGTAGATGATAGTATTGAGGTAAATATCGACCCATCAGATATTAGAATAGATACATATAGAGCTAGTGGAGCAGGGGGACAACACGTAAATATGACTGATTCAGCTGTCAGAATCACACATTTCCCAACAGGCATAGTTGTTACTTGTCAAAGAGAGAGATCTCAATTAAGTAATAGAGAAACTGCTATGAAACTTTTAAAATCTAAACTAATAGAGTTAGAGATGAAAAAGAAAGAGGAAGAGCTTAAAAAGTTACAAGGAGAGCAAAGTGATATAGGTTGGGGAAACCAAATACGTTCATATGTATTCCAGCCTTATACATTAGTAAAAGACCACAGAACAAATTGTGAATCTGGAAATATTAAAGCTGTAATGGACGGAGATATTGATATTTTTATTAATGGATATTTAAGATGGAATAAAAATAGATGATTTTAAATTGTTTATATAGAAAACTCAAAGAATTGTGGAAATTACGGAGAGAAGTTAGATTAGCTCAGCGAAACGGAACGCTAAAAAACACAACTGTTTGAACGAAGTGAGTTTTGTGTTTTTAGTGAAGTAAGCTATAGTTAATCAACTTCTTGTAGTATGGAGCAATTCTTAGTTTTCTTTTAGTTTAAAATAATTTAAGAAATCTTTTAAATAACTCTTTAAAAAAATTAAAAATTGTGATAAAATTTAGAGAAAACTATTTATTATTTATATGGGAGAGGATACAATGGAAAAAAAAGTAAGAACAAGAATAGCTCCATCACCTACTGGAGACCCTCATGTTGGAACTGCTTATATAGCACTATTCAACTTAGCATTTGCTAATTCTAACAATGGAGAGTTTATCTTAAGAATAGAGGATACAGACCAAAATAGATATACTGAAGGTTCAGAGCAAATGATATTTGATGCTCTTCACTGGTTAGGATTAAATTATGCAGAAGGTCCAGATGTAGGAGGAGAGTATGGACCATATAGACAATCTGAAAGATTCCACCTATATGGAGACTATGCTAAAAAGCTTGTAGAGCAAGGAGGAGCTTACTATTGTTTCTGTACTCAAGATAGACTTGATAAATTAAGAGAGAGACAAAAAGCTATGGGAAAAGCTCCTGGATATGATGGACACTGTCGTTCATTAACTCCAGAAGAGATTCAAGCTAAATTAGATGCTGGAGAGCCATATGTAATAAGATTAAAGATGCCTTATGAAGGAGAAACAATTATCCACGATAGATTAAGAGGGGATATAGTATTTGAAAACAATAAAATAGATGACCAAGTATTATTAAAAGCTGATGGATTTCCTACTTACCACCTAGCAAACGTAGTAGATGACCATTTAATGGGAATAACTCACGTTATAAGAGCTGAGGAATGGATAGCTTCTACACCTAAACATATTCAATTATATAAAGCATTTGGATGGGAGCAACCAGAGTTTATCCATATGCCATTACTTAGAAATGCTGATAGAACAAAAATATCTAAGAGAAAAAATCCTGTATCATTAATATGGTATAAAGAAGAGGGATACTTAAAAGAGGGAATAGTAAACTTCTTAGGATTAATGGGATACTCATTTGGAGAAAATAAAGAGATATTCTCATTACAAGAGTTTGTTGATAACTTCAACATAGACAAAGTTTCTCTTGGAGGACCAGTATTTGACCTTGTAAAACTTGGTTGGGTAAATAATCACCATATGAGAATGAAAGATATAAATGAGTTAACAGACTTAGCTATACCTTTCTTTAGACAATTAGGATATGTAGGAGAAGAGGTATCTGAGCATGAATATAGAGCTCTTGTTAAGATAGTAGAAATCTTAAGAGAATCAGCTCAAACATTAAAAGAGATAGCTAAAGAATCTGCAGTATACTTTGAAGATACATTTGAACTTCCAGTAGTAACTGAAGATATGAATAAAAAAGAGAGAAAGAGTGTAGAAAAACTTAATGAGTCTATACTTGACCCAGTTGGAAAAGAGTCTATAAAATTATTTATGAAAAAACTTGAAGCTTGGGAAAAAGAAGATTTCACTATCGAGGAAGCTAAAGAGATGTTACACTCTACTTTAGAAGAGATAGGAGAGGGACCAGCTAAGGTTTATATGCCACTTAGAGCTGTAATAACAGGACAAGCTAGAGGTGCTGACTTATACAACGTTCTATTTATAATTGGAAAGACAAGAACATTAAATAGAATGAAAACTATGATAGAAAAATATAATGTATTATAATAAAAAATCTCCAGTGTAAAAGCTGGAGTTTTTTAAAAAATGGTTAAAAATTGGAAAAAGATATAGTATAATAAAATTGGAAAGGAAGGGAGGTAAAATGTTATTAAGGTATATAGTAGAAAATTTTAAATCCATAGGAAAAGGAATAGAGTTTACTATGTTTCCTACAAAAGATATTAAAGATAAAAAATTTATATCTACATTAAAGACAAGAAATGGGAATTGGGAAGTATTAAAAAGAGCAGCATTTTTTGGACCAAATGCTTCTGGAAAATCAAATTTTATAAAATCACTAGCTTTTGTAAAAAATTTTATATTAGAAGGACAATTAAGTGAAAAAACAATAAGAATAGAGCAATTTAAAGGAAATTTAGAAGAGTTAGATAATAAATCTGTTTTTCAGTTTATGATGTATATAGATGGAGAGGTCTATGAGTATGGATTTGTAATAGATAGAAAGCAAGTATATGAAGAGTGGCTAATGATATTAACAGAAGATGATCTAGAACCAATTTTCAAAAGAGAGACTAATAAAGATGGAGTAACTATGATAGAATTAAATGAAGGTTCTAAGAGATTTTTTAATGAAGATGAAAGTGAAGTAGCAAGAGTTTTAATAAAAGGATTTTCGGAAAAACAAAAAAATTTGTTGTATCTATCTAAATTGAATGAGAATGCTAATGATATAGGTAGTAAAATAATAGATTGGTTTAAAAGAATTCAAATAATTTTTCCAACAACTAAAGTTCAAGCATTACCTATCAGAATAAAGCAAGATAATTTATTGAGAGAATTTATTTCTAAAAAATTGGAAATTTTAGATACAGGGGTAATTAATGTAACTGTATCTGAAGAAAAAAATAACTTAGATGAGATAAAAGAAAAATTAAAACTTCCAGAAAAAATAGTCCAAGATATTGAAGATACCGAACATGGAATAGTTGTATTGAATGGAAAGTATTATATTTTTATTGAGGAAAATGGAGAGAAATCTTTTGGACAATTAAAATTCGAGCACAAATTAGAAAATAAGATAGTAGATTTTGACATTGATGATGAATCTGATGGAACACAAAGGGTAATAGATTTATTGCCAATGTTGTTTAGATTAGAAGAGAAAAAAAATTCAATGTATTTTATAGATGAATTAGATAGAAGTTTACATACAAAAATTTCTAAATATTTAATACAATATTTTTTAGAAGCAAATGAAGGATTTAATAATCAATTATTTTTTACAAGTCATGACATAAATTTATTAACTTTAGATGATTTGATTCAAGATGAGATTTGGTTTATTGAAAAAAATAGATTTGGTGAAACTAAGATAAAACCATTTTCAAATTTTTTATTAGAGGAAGGTCAAAATACTTTAAAAGATTATATAAACGGAAGATTTGGTGCAATTCCTGTTATAAGGAGTGAAAAAATATGGTAGAGATAACTAGGAGAAGCCCTTTTAATGTTTCTAGAGCTCCAAGAAGAGAGATAAGACCAGAGAGTAATAAATTAATATTTTTATCTTGTGAGGGAAATGTAACAGAGGAAGAGTATTTTGAAAGAGTAACAGAAATATATGATGAAGTAAAAAGTAAGATTCAATTTATTTCTGTAATGGAAGATATATTAGCTAAAAATAAAAGGGAGAGAACAGAAGATGAGATAAGGGAATTAGGGAAAAGTAAACCATGGCAATTAGTAGAAAAAATAGAGAGATATAAGGAAGAAAAGAAAGATATTTTCGATTTTGATAAACATCCAGATGATGAGTTTTGGATAGTAAGTGATATAGATGAAAATACTTCTCCAGAAAATTTAACAAAATGGGAAGAAACTCTAAATAAGTGTAGAAAAAAAGGATATGGCTATGCTATAAGTAATCCATTTTTTGAAATATGGTTATTATTACATCATTCTGAAATCATAGATGAAGATAAAAAATATGGAGTAACAAATGAACGACCATATGAACCAACTGACCACTTTAAAGAGAGGTTAACAGTTTTGGGAGTACCATTGGTAAAAAAGAAGAGAAAACATATTGTAAAAGAAGACTATGATAGAGAAAAAATAAAGTTAGCTATTGAAAGAGGAAAAAGAATAACAGTATTAGAAGAGGGAGTACCAATAGGATTGGGAACAAGTGTCTATAAATTGTTGGAAAAAATTGAAGAATTAAAATAAAAAATTCTAAAAAACTTTTAAACTTTTTTTAGACCTCTTGAGTCTAAATAGTATAAGTAATAAAAGATAAGAAAAAAGTAAATTACTTATAAAAAAATAAAAAATATTTAAACTTTTTTATAACTAATAAAGTCTAAATAGTATAATAATAATGATAATTTTTTCATAAACTTTCCCCAATAAAATATATTCCCTCTCTCCCAAGAGGGAAAAACGCTAATAATAACATTAATATATAAAGACATAAAAATCTCTCCCCCAGAGATAGAGTTGATTACCCTAGTTGTCAACTCTATCTCTTTTTCTTTTCTAAGAAAAAATAAGTATTTAAATATGAAAAAAAGACAAGAATAAAATTTGAAAAAATAAAAAATAACTAGCTATTGATTAACAATAACTAGTTATTTTTTACGAGAGATTTATAAAAAAATAATCTTATTTAGCTATAATTGTTCCAGTAAATACTCTATCAGTTCTTATTCCTGGTTTGATTTCTCCGTTGATAGAGAATACTTTATTTCCTAATAAAACTAGCCCTTCTCCACAAGGTGCATCAAATGGAATTTCACCAATAGTTTTCCAAGTATTAGTATCAGCATTGTAAACTAATACATCTCTATTCCATCCAAACTCATAAGGATCAGCTCCAAAATATTTAGCTTTATAGTTAGCTAATTCGTCACCTTTTAAGTTTCCTAAATAGTAGTTAGCGTCATTCCAAAGTTGTTTTTCAAATCCACCAATTACCATCATTTCACTTTCATTTAATTTTACAGAGTTAGCTCCTAATACTGATACTTCTTTTCCATTGATTATAACTGGAGCAACTTCTGTCCAAGTATTAGTTTCAAAATTATATTTGTATCCATCTACAAATGCTTTAGAGTTTCCTCCACCAAATACATATAGCTCTCCATTTAATAATTGAGAAACAGATTGAGTTCTAGTTTCTCCAGGAACTGGAGCTAATTCTTTAACTTCTTGAGTAGTTAAATCATAAGAGTAGAATTTATTAGAAGCCTGTCCAGCTTGTTTACCTGTATGTACATAAAGTTTTCCATCTTTTTCAACAGCTCCACCATTTTGGAATGTGAAAGGTAAATCTCCAACTTTTTTCATATCTAATTTTCCATCTTTCATAGATAAGAACCAGATATCGTTATCTTGCTCAGCATTAGCTGCTCCACCTATATAGTAAATTCCTGTAGGAGTAGTAACAGAAGCTCCGTATCCTATTTCGTGAGGTAGGTTAGTATGCTCTACAACTGTAACTTCTCCATTATTTTCTGTTAATACATAAACATCTGAGTATAAAAATTTAGGTCCACCTTGAGCAACAGGTTTTATAGGGAAATTAGCTCCTCCACCAACAACTATGTATTTTCCTTCAAGAGAACCATATAGTACACCAGCTGTACCTATATTTTTTTCATATCCTTTTTGTGCTGGTAAATGTCCTCCTACTTCCCAAGTGATTTTTCTATCTACATTTTTTCTCTCAACAACATTTGTAGATGAACATCCAGCTAAGATAAGTGATGATACTATTGCAGCAAATAAAATTTTTTTCATGATACCCCTCCATCAAATAAAAACATTTTTGTACTCGTGAACATTACTTTTTACAATATTATGATACCTCATTTTATTTTGTAAGTCAACAATTATTTTAAAAAAAGTACATTTTATATAAAAAAATTAAGGGAAAATAATTTGTAAATATAGTGATGAAAATATAGAAAAAATATAGGGTAGAAATACTTTAGTGAAAAAAATATGTTGAAATTAAGTTCAAAAAAATAATATTTTAACATAAAAATTGTAATTTATTATCACATTTATTTCATAAAATTGGCTTAGCTGGGAAGCAATGAAAGAATTATGGAGGGAATAATATGAAAAGATTAGCATTATTATTAGCAGCAATGGGAATAGTTTCAGTAGGAGCTATGGCGGAAGCACCAACATTAAAAGTAACAAGCATTGGACAAGAAATCGAAATAGAAAACGAAAATGGAAATCAAACATTTGATGATGTATGGCTATGGAATAATGTAAACTTAGAATATGGAGATTGGCAATTTGGATTAACAGCAGGAAAACAATGGTCAGTAGATTTTGATGGAGATGGAGCTCACAGTGATAATGGAAGACTTCAAATGGATGTGTGGAAAAAAGTAACTCCAGATTTAAAATTAGGAACAAGATTAAGACTTCAAGATGATTATGATAGATACTATGCAAGATGGGATTACAATGGAAGCAACAACATGTTCTTCTCTTGGGGAGATGTATGGTATGAATCAAATAATGATGATTCTGATGTAGGAAGAAAAAATGGAACACCTGATTATATAAAAGCAGAAACTTTACCTATTGGAGTTAAAGTAGGACCAGTTAAAGTTGGATATTATTTCCAATATTATGGAGCTTTAGGAAGTTCAGAAGCAACAGATAATCATTATGAATCAGAGATGGAACATCAAATTAGATTATATGCACCACTATATCAAGGAGAAAAATTAGGATTATCTTTTGAAGGTAGATTTACAATAGCTGAAGAACAAGATTGGAATAATGATGGAAAAGATAGAGCAGATAAGCATGCAGGATATAGAGAATATGATTCTTTTGGAAGAACAAGACTTTATGTAAAATTTGATTATAAAGTTACAGAAAGCTTAAATGTTTATGGACAATATGCTTATGAGTGGAGAGATTTCGACTATCAAGAAGGAGATAAGAGAGAGTTCTATGCTGGAGCAGGAAAAGAAAACTATCAAGATATCTTAGTTGGATGGAGATATACTTTCTAATTTGATAATATAGAAACCCTAGTATGTGATTAGAAATCACAATAAAATACAGAAGATGTTAAGGAGATGAAACTCTTTAACATCTTTTTATTTTTGGGAGAAAATGATATAATATAGTTGGATATGGGAGAAGGAGGGAGAAAAATGAGAGGGATAGGTATAGGATTATCAGATTTTAAAGAGCTGATAACAGAGAAGAGTTTTTATGTAGATAAGACAAAATTTATAGAAGATATAGTAAAAGATATAACAAAAGTTCAATTGATAACAAGACCACGAAGATTTGGAAAGACATTAAATATGTCAATGTTGAAATATTTTTTTGATATAGAGAACAAAGAAAATAATAGAAAACTTTTTGAAGGTTTGTATATAGAAAATTCTTCAGTAATAGAGGAGCAAGGGAAATATCCAGTAATATTTTTATCTTTTAAGGATATTAAGGCAGACAATGTTGAAAAGATGTTTGTATGTATAAAGTCAGTTATTTCAGACTTATTTGAGAAATATAAATATATTAGAGAGAGTCTAGATGAGAGAAACGTAGAGATTTTTGATAGGATTTGGAAAAGAGAAGAAGAGGATTACAGTAGTTCATTAATTTTTTTATCAAAATGTTTAAAAGAGTATTACAAACAAGATGTGATTTTGTTGATAGATGAATATGACACACCAATGGTATCAGCTTATGAGGGTGGATATTATGATGAGGTAAAGAATTTTTTTACAGGACTGTTTGGGAGTGCTTTGAAAGAAAATCCTTTTCTAAAGAAGGCGGTACTCACTGGAATAATGAGAATATCTAAGGAAAATATATTTTCTGGATTGAATAATGTCAAAGTAAACTCAATACTGGAGGAAAATTTTGCAGAGTATTTTGGGATAACAGAGAAAGAGGTAGAGAATTCTCTAAGGGAATATCAACTAGAAGAGAGATTGCCAGAGGTACAAAAGTGGTATAATGGATATAACTTTGGAGGAGTAAGAGTGTATAATCCCTTTAGTATAACTAATTTTTTGGATAGAAAGAGAATAATGCCATACTGGGTAAATACTTCAAGTAATAGCTTGATAAATAAAGTTTTAAGAGAAGCAAATAGTTTAATATTTGATGAGTTATCAAAGCTATTTCAGAGAGAAACTATAAATAAAACAATAGATATATATTCAAACTTTGATGAGTTGAAAAATCCAGAGCAAATATGGTATCTATTGACAAATGCAGGATATTTAACCCCAGTAGAAGAGGTAGATTTTGGAAAGTACAGTATCAAGATACCAAATGAAGAGGTACACTATTTCTTTGAGAGAGATTTTATTAGTAATTTTTTAGGAAGTATAGATGGATTTGATAAGGCATTAGAGTATCTATTAGAGGGAAATCTAGAAGAGTTTAGCTATGAGTTGGAAAATATTATGCTGACAAATGTAAGTTGTTTTGATTTTAACTCAAGTTCAAAGGAGAGCCATTATCATGTATTTATCTTGGGAATGTTGTTGGGATTAAGAAGAAAATATTATGTACGTTCAAATAGGGAGAGCGGGAGAGGAAGATATGATTTGATGATAGAACCACGAGATAAGAGCAAAGAAAAGAATGCCTTGATAATAGAGCTCAAGGTAGCAGAAAATGAGGAAGAGTTAGTAAGAGTAAGCGAAGAAGCCTTAGCACAGATAGAGAGTAAAAAATATGATGTGGAGTTAAGAGATAAAGGAATAGAAAATATTATCTTAGTAGGAATGTCATTCTATCAAAGAAATTTTAAAGTGATAGGGTATAAAAAATAAAATTAAGATAGGAATAAAAATTTTTGAGATGAGTCTAAAAATTCTTGTGGACTCATCTTTTTTTGTAGGAATAATTCAAAAAAGAGGAGAGGGCAAAAGAAAATATGGAGAGGAAGCTAACAAAATTATTGAGAGGCTCTTGATAAAAAAATATAGGGGCTATAAGCAAAAAGCTGAAGGAAATTAATACAAGTAGATTAATACAAGAAGATTATATTACACACACACACTATAGTCGTAAAATAAAAAATTATACTGGGAGCTTGTATTAGATAAGTATAGATGTAACAAAGGTTATATAGTTAAAATAGTGTAAAAAAAATGTAAATTGATTGTAAAAAAAACAAAAAAAATAAAAAAAACACTTGATTTTTTCTAAAAAATAGTTTATGATGAAAATATGAGGAAAATATGAGTTGGGAGACATAAATTCTTCATAGAATATTTCAAAGAAAATTTGGGAGGATAAAATTATGAAAAGATTAGCATTATTACTAGCAGCTATGGGAATTATTTCAGTAGGAGCTATGGCAGAAACACCAAAATTAGAAGTAACTCATTTTAATCAAGAGATAGAAATAGAAAATGAAGCAAGTGGACCTGATTTAGATAGTATTTTCTTTGGAAATACTGTTGGATTAAAATATGGTGATTATACATTTGGAGTTACTGGAGGAAAATTCTGGTCATATGATGGTCATGGTGGAGGATTAGATTCTACTAATGCTAGATTACAAATAGATGTATGGAAAAAAGTAGCAGATAATTTTAAAATTGGGTATAGATTAAGAGCACAAGATGAGTATGATAGACATTATGTAAGATGGGATTATTCAAATAATTGGTTCTGGTCATCAGGAGATGTTTGGTATGAAGCAACTAACCAAGATGGAAATACAGGAAAAAATGATTGGATAAAAACAGAAGTATTCCCAATAGGAGTAAAATTTGGAAATTTAAAAGTTGGATATTTCTTAAACTATAACTTTACAGTAGGAAATACAGACGAAGTTAATGGAGCAAAAAATGATGAGTATATAGAGCATCAAATTAGAGCATATTTCCCTTTATATAAAGGAGAAAAATTAACATTAAATTTCGAAGGAAGATTCACACTTTCTGCTGATTATGGTTTTGAAGGAAAAGAACCAGCTTATAGACATTATGATGAATTTGGAAGAAATAGACTTTATATTAAACCATCATATAAAGTATCAGATGCTTTAACAGTTTATGGATACTATGGATATGAATTTAGAGAATGGAAAACAGAAAATGGATATACAGATGATCACTCTAAAGAAAATTATACAGATTTTGGAATTGGATGGACTTATAATTTCTAGTTATAAAATAATCTAAAAAATAATTAGTGGGATTTAAAATTAAAAATATACCATAAAAAATTGAAGAAATTTTATAAAAAAATTCTTAATAAATTAAAAAAAATAATAAAATGGTATAAAATATATAAAAAAATGAAAAAGGGATTGGCTATATGACTTAACATAGGTCAATCCCTGTTTTTATTTAGTAAAATGAAATAAGTATTAATTAAAAATGAAACATATAATAAAAAAATAAAAAAGTTTTTTCAACTTAATAAAAAAAATAAACTTGACAAAATTGGCTATAAATAAGGATTTGAAAGGGTAATTAGATTAAAAATATTGAAAAAATCAGTGTTTGAAAAATAAAATAATAAAAAAAACTATTTACAAATCAAGGAAAATGAGGTATATTTATATCAACGGGAGAATATCAGGCACGTTATGTGATGAGCTTGAGAAAAATTTATGAAAAAAGGAGAGATAATTATGAAAAGATTAGCACTTTTATTAGGTTCTTTATTAGTAGTAACTGCAGCTGCTTCAGCTAAAGAAGTTGTACCAGCTCCAGTAGTAGTAGAGGAAGCTCCAGTTCAAATAGTAGAGAAAGAAGTAATCGTATACAGAGATAAAGAAGAAGGATTCAGACCAAATGGATTTGTAGATTTACAATACAAGTATATGACAGATACTGAAGGAAAACAAGGAGAATGGAATTCAACTAATAATTATTCAAGAACTCAATTCCAAGGGGCTATTAATATGACTGAGAACCAAACACTTGAGTTCAGAGTGAGAGATTACAATTCTTTAGATCATAATCCAGAAAAAGCAGGAAGTTTTGGAAATGGTACTGATACAAGATTAAGATATTACTATAGACATGGAGTAGTAGGAGATTCAAAAGTTGATATGACATCTTTTGTTGAATATAGAAAAAGAGGAGATAAAGCTTCTCAAGCACAAAAAGTAGAATATCAATTAAAATTTGATTTTGCAGACTATATGTTTAATAATGATTTTGTAAAAACTACAGAATTTACAGTAGGGCCTAGATATATTTATTCTTGGGATGCAAGTAATGATACTGCATATACTAATTCTTTAGGATTTTATGTAAACTTTGTCAATGAATTACCATATGGATTTAGTACTCAATTAGAAATAGATGGATTACATTATAACATGTATGGAAAGAATGCAGAAGTAAATGATGGTCCAAATGATAAAAAAGATGATAGTTTTTCTGCTAATGTAGGACTATATTTATATCATAATGCTAATCTTTATACTAATGGAGCTTATTCTTTGGATTGGTATTTTGAAGGTGGATATGATACATATGATTGGTCAAATAGAGATAGTGTAACTTATGGAACACCAGTTTCTTATGAGGATTCAGCATATTCTTTATATGCTCAACCAAATTTAATCCTTTCTTATCAAGCTACAGAATTTGTAAATGTATACACTCAACTTGGAGCAGAATATAGAAACTGGAATAAAACAGCTAAGTCAGAAGCTCAAGATTGGAGATGGCAACCATACGTAGCTGTAGGATTTAAAACTACATTCTAGTTTTATCTTAGTAGCATAAAAAATTAAATAAGAATTTTTAGTACCTGTGTAAAAGCAGGTACTTTTTTATACATAAGGAAATTATAATTTGACTTTTTAAGAGAAAAATAAGGAATTAGTTAATATT
>OGCU01000396.1_pt1 | contig 21357 bp, 16 predicted proteins | sample 1570251 | NCBI WGS metagenome assembly OGCU01 (sample SAMEA2582182, study PRJEB24529) | metagenome | biome: Human gut stool | place: China | collected 2011
TAAAAAATAAAAGAAGCCTGCCATAAAGACAAACTTCTATTTAGATATATTTAATTATATTTTCTAACCATTTAGGAATATTTTCACTCCATATAATATTTCCATTTTCTACAAGAAGGCATTCTTTTATATAATCACTATTATCGTAAACCGTTATTTTATCACATATTTTAAAAATCTTTTTTAAATTTTCAAATGATTCAATATATCTCTTTTCTATATCTTTATCTGGTATTCCATGACCACCATTTTTTACTCTTATTCTTACCCTTTCTTTAGCAATTTCTACATCTTTTACTCCAATATAATGTAAATATATTTTAAATCCTCTTTCTTTAGCTTTTAAAATTCCTTTTAAAACAGTATTTCCTGTCAAAGTTGTTTCCTGATTAAAAGAAATACCTTTTTCTATATACTCATTTCTCCATTTAATTCCAATTCTGGCAGCTTTTATCTGATCTGATGAGTTTTTCCATTCTCCAATCTCTTTGACTATTTCATCAGTATTAATTCTTTTTCCTAAATCATTATTCTTTATTATTTCAATATTATATAAAGTTGATTTCCCTGCTCCATTTACTCCAGCAAAAATAGTATATATCTTCATATTAATATATTCCTTCTTCAATAATTTTCTTTTGCTCTTCCTGTAATAAAAAATTTCTTGCATTAAAATAAAATTCTTTTTCTTCTTTAGTTTTTGCTGATTTTATCAATTCAAAATATTCATCTATTTTTAAAGTTTTAAAATATTCATATATATTTACATCTCTTATTTCCATATTTTGACCTCCATGATTATCTTAATCTTATTATATATGTTAACCTTTTTTTCAAATAAAATCAATGAATATTTATGTAGATACAAAAAAAGTGCCCACAAAAGTGAGCACTAAAAATTTTTTATTTAATTTTTTAAATTAGACTAGAATGTAGTTTTGAATCCTGCTATAACAGTTGGTTGCCATCTCCAGTTAGTTGCAGAAGCTTCAGATTCCACAGCCCAGTTTCTATATTCAGCACCAGCTTCTACATATACTTTTACAGCTGGAGTTGCTTGATAATTAAACTTAATTGTTGGTAATGCATATAAAGAATATGCTGCATTTTTAGTTCCTACACCTTCTCCTGTTGGATTTAATGCTGTATATTTACCACTATATTTTCCTTTTATTTGTGCAGTTCCGAATTTCTTTTCTTGAGACCAGTTATATTGGTCATATCCACCTTCAAAGTTGAAATCTATCGATACTTTTCCATTTGTATATAGGTTAGTTGTATTACGTAAATATGCTTCTACATCTACTGTAAAGTTTTTATCTTCCATTTTATTAGTTCCATCGAAGAATTGGTCTTTTCCATAAAAATGTTGAGTTGTATATACATTAAACTCAAATGAAAAACCGTATGGTAAATTTGTCCATGAATATAAATCTACACCTAACTGATTATCATAGTTATCGTTATTTTTATTCCATACATAAGCATATCTAGGAGCTATTGTAAAGTCAGTAGTTTTTGCAAAATCATTGTTGAACATATATTCAGCAAAATTAAACATTGCCATATATTCTACATCTTGAGCTCCAGAATTTTTATCTCTGTATTGAACTCTTGAAGTAAAATCTACTTTAGAATCTCCAAGATTTCCATGATCATAAAAATATCTTAATCTTGTTTCTGTTCCTTCTTTTGCAGAATCAGAATATTCATTAGAACTATCTACATCATTCCAATCTCTAATTCTATATTCTAATCTTTGATTTTCAGTCATATTGATAGCACCAGACAATTGAAGTCTTGAATAGTTATTTGCTCCTTCATGCCATCCATCTTTTCTTTTTTCTTCTACTTTTTTATCTCCTTGTCCTTCAGTTTTTCCATACCATCTGTATTGAAGGTCAACATAACCGTTAGGTCTGAACCCTACTTCTTTGTCTCTGTAAACTATAACTTCTTTTTCAATTACTTGAACAGGAGCTTCCTCAACTACAACTGGAGCTGGAACAACTTCTTTTGCAGATGCAGATGCTACAACAAGTAAAGAACCTAGTAAAAGTGCTAATTTTCTCATAATTATCTCCCCTTTAAAAAGATTTTTTTATACCTCCCCTTGTTTCCAAGAGTAGATATTTCCCATTACCAATGTGGGGAGGGGTTCACAAATCTTAATTAACTTTTTTCCAAAAAGAGGATAGAGAAAGGATAGACATACCCCCTTAAAGTAGACAACTTTTTTATTGGGAAAAAGTTATAAAGTACATAAAGAAACTTAGATTTTTATTTTATATTTTTTAACTTTGGAAACATTCAAATCTTGTGATATAATTACTTCGTACTAAAATTAATAGAATTATATTTTAATAGGGGTATAGTATGAAAATTACAATTGTTGGAGCAGGAAAAATAGGAGAACTTCTCTGCAAAGATCTTGCTATCGAAGGGAATGATATAACGCTTATTGAAGAAGATCCGAAAATACTTGATAAAATTCTTTCATCTTCAGATATTATGGGATTAGTTGGAAATGGTGCCAATTGTGAAGTATTAAAAGAAGCTTCTGTGGAAACAGCTGATATTTTTATAGCTGTTACACATTCTGATGAAATAAATATTATTTCATCTGTAATAGCAAAAAAAATGGGAGCTAAATATACTATAGCCAGAGTTAGAAACCCTGAATATTCTTCACAAATGAAGTTTATGAGTGATTCTCTTGGAATAGATATAATGCTGAATCCCGAAGCAGAAGCTGCTTTTTTTATAGCTAGAAATCTGGAGTTTCCAAATGCTTTAAATGTTGAAACTTTTGCAGGAAATAAAGTAAATCTTGTAGAAGTACTTATTGAAAAAGATACTTATTTAGATGGAATAAAGCTGATGGAATTTAAAAATAAATATTTTGCAAGTTTACTTGTCTGTATTGTAAAAAGGGGGCAGGAAATATATATTCCAACTGGAAACTTTATCTTACAGGCTGGAGATAGAATATATGTAACTGGTATTCAAAGTGAACTCTCAAAATTCTATAAATCCCTTGGACATAAAGAAGAACGTATAAAATCTGTTATTATTATAGGGGGAGGTCGCATAACTTATTATTTAACAGATATACTTTTAGAAAGAATGATGGATGTAAAAATAATTGAAATCAATGAAAATAAAGCACAAGAATTGAGTGGTATATATGAGAATGCTGTCATAGTTCATGGAGATGGAACTGATAGTGATCTTCTTGATGAAGAAAGATTTGGAGAATATGATGCATGTGTATCTCTTACAGGTATAGATGAAGAAAATATAATCCTTTCTATGTATGCTAATAAATTAGGAATCAAAAAAACTATTACAAAAATAAATGGTGTATCTCTATTTAATGTCTTAGAACTGGTAGGGCTTCAGTCTATTGTCACACCCAAAAAAATAATTGCTGACTACATTGTAAGAATAGTCAGATCACTAGTAAGCTCACAGGGAGAAAATATTGAAACTCTTTACAGGTTAGTTGATAACAATGTTGAAGCAATTGAATTTAAAGTTCCTGAAAATAGCAGTGTTATCAATATTCCACTAAAAGATTTAAACATAAAAGATAATCTTTTGATTGCATATATTTTAAGAAATGATCAACTTATATTTCCAGGTGGACTTGATGTAATGAAACCTCAAGATAGAGTTATTATTGTTACTACTGAAAAATTCTTAGATGACATCAATAAAATATTAAAATAATGGGGAATGAATATGAATAATAAAATGGTAAGATATGTAATTGGGAATATCTTAAAACTAGAAACTGCTTTTATGCTGATTCCATTAGCATTAAGTTTTTTTTATCATGAAAGCTTCATTGTAAAAAAATCTTATATTTTTACCATAGTATTGCTTTTGATTTCCAGTCTTCTTATTTCTAAAAAAGTTCCTGAGAATCAAAAGATATATGCAAAAGAAGGTCTGGTTATAGTATCTATTTCTTGGATAGCATTGTCACTTTTTGGTGCACTTCCTTTTGTGTTCAGCAATAGGATTCCTTCTTTTATAGATGCTTTTTTTGAAACGGTAAGTGGATTTACTACAACTGGAGCCAGTATCCTATCAAATGTTGAAGCTTTGGAGCATTCTCTTTTATTTTGGAGAAGTTTTACACATTTAGTAGGTGGAATGGGTGTATTAGTTCTAGCCCTGGCTATACTTCCAAAAAACACTAACCAATCTCTACATATAATGAAAGCCGAAGTTCCTGGTCCTACATTTGGTAAATTGGTTGCAAAAATGTCTTATAATTCTAGAATTCTGTATATGATATATATTTTTATTACTATTATCATTATAATATTGTTAAAACTTGGTGGTATGCCTCTTTTTGATTCTGTTGTCCATGCTTTTGGTACAGTCGGAACAGGAGGATTTGGAATAAAGAACAGTAGTGTGGCTTATTATAACAGTTCATATATTGATTATGTATTGGGAATAGGTATGCTCCTCTGTGGAATGAATTTCAATCTTTTCTATGCTCTGCTTTTAAAAAATTATAAGCAGGTATTCAAAAATGAAGAGCTAAAATATTATTGCAGTATAGTTGTTCTAGCTATCATTGCTATTGTTATAAATATTGCTCCAGCATATAAAAACAGCAATCGTTTGTTTAGAGATGTATTTTTTACTGTTTCATCAGTAATTACAACAACAGGTTACTCTACTGTAGATTTTGATGCATGGCCTGTATTTTCCAAAACTGTTCTTCTCTTTCTTATGTTTGTAGGAGGGTGTGCTGGTTCTACAGCTGGAGGACTAAAAGTTTCAAGAATAGCAATACTTTTTAAAACTGTAGTTGGTGAATTTAAAAAAATAGGTACTCCTAATAGAGTAATAAATATTAAAATGGATAAAAAAGTTATAACTAAAGAATTATCAAGTGGAATAAGCACTTACTTAATGCTTTACATCACTATATTTTTAATAGCTATACTATGTGTGTCGTGGGATTCTCCTGATTTTATATCAGCTTTCAGTGCTGTTGCTGCTACATTTAATAATATTGGACCTGGTATGGGAATAGTTGGACCAACATCAAACTATGCCTCTTTTTCTAACATAAATAAACTAATATTATCTTTGGTTATGCTTTTAGGAAGATTAGAAATTTTTCCTATATTGATATTATTTTCACCTAGTTTATATAAAAAGTCTAATTAATATTTTCAATAATCTAACTGTAATAAAAAACTCTCTCAATCAATGACTAAGAGAGTTTTTTTATTATTCTTATATTTTATTTTTCTTTTTTTATTTTTGTTAAAACATGATGTCCATTTGGTCTAAATATAAAGTTAGTTATATTTTTTCTCATTCCTACTAACTCATTTTTTCTAAGAATAGGTATTAATGGAAGATCTTCTTCTAGTATAGCCTGAGCCTTTCTATATATTTCATCTCTTTTTTCTATATCTGTTTCAAGTCTGCCTTGCTCTGCAAGTTTGTCATATTCTGGATTACTATAAAAACTTCTATTTCCAGCAGCCCCTCTTGCATCAGTATGATAAAGTGGATACAATACAATATCAGAATCATTAGTTCCCGGGAACCATCCTCCTAATATCAATTCATGCTGTCCAATAGCACTTTTCTCAAGATAAGTTCCCCATTCAACTGGTTCTATTATCAAATCTATTCCCAATTCTTTTAAATTAGCCTGTATAATTTGAGCAGTTTGAATATTGGCAGGTGTAGAATCTGTCATTATTTTCATTTCTTTAGGGATATCTCCAACTTTACTTAAAAGTTCTTTTGCTTTATCCAAATTTATACTGATATCTCCAGTTGGTTTTCCTCCTATCATATTAGGGCTTACCATTGAAGTAGCAGGTTCTCCAGCATTATCATAAACAGCACTTAATATTCCTTCTCTGTCCAATACATAATTTACAGCCTGTCTAAATTCTTTTTTATTAAATGGAACTTTTTCAGTATTAAATCCTACATATTCTGTCCTCATAGATGGCTTATTTACTAGAGTAAGGTCTTTATTTTCTTCTATAAATTTTATATCTGATGGACTAAGATTATATGCTATATCTACTTCTCCTGTTTCTAATGCTATAAGTCTGTTGTTTCCTTCTGGTATTACTTTAAATACAAGTTCATCTATTTCTGGTTTTCCCATAAAACTTTCTTCAAAAGGTTCAAATCTCAATACATCACCACTATTCCAATAAGTAAGCTTGAAAGGTCCTGTTCCATTTGGATTTACAGCTATCTCACTTTCGCCTCTTTTTAAAGTATCTTCTTTGTTTATTATTCCACAAAGAGAAAGAGTCATGTTATATAATAATGGTGAAAATTCACTTGATAAAAGTATCCTTACATGTGTATCATCTACTATTTCAACTCCACTTATTTTTTCCAGCAATATACGTGTACCTGCTTTTTCTCTCATTCTTTCCACAGAAAAAGCTACATCTTCTACTGTAAGTTCAGCACCATTATGAAATTTTATTCCTTTTTTTATAGTAAAAAGAATTGATTTTGGATTTTCAAATTCCCATTTTTCAGCTATTTCTGGAATAAGATTTCCTTCATCATCTACAGCCAAAAGAGTATTAAATACCTGTCTTGCTACTGTCATAGATGCTACTTGATTGGCAAGAGGAGGATCTAAAGTTTTAGGTTTTGCTGCCTGTGCTACTGTCACAATCACCTTTTCATTTTTTACTTCCTTTTTTTCCTCTCCCTTTCCTCCACATCCTAGTAAAAATGTTGATAATACTACAGCCACTATCTTTTTTATCATATGTTCCTCCCAAGATTACTTTAATATATCTAACTTCTACCATGTTTCTTAATTTCTGTCTATATTTTATTTTACACTCAATAATTCTAATATATCTTTTTTAGTCATAGAAATTATATTTTCTTGTTTTTCATCTAGTATTTCTCTTATTAATTTTTCTTTTTCATCTTTTATTATATTTATCTTTTCCTCAATTGTTCCTTTAGCTATCATTTTAAAAACATTAACATTCTTTGTTTGTCCCATTCTATAAGCTCTGTCAGTAGCTTGATTTTCAACAGAAGAATTCCACCAAGGATCAAAATGTATTACAGTATCTGCTCCAGTAAGATTAAGTCCACTTCCTCCAGCTTTCAAAGAAATGATAAATATATCCCCTTCTCCTGAATTAAATCTTTCTACCAATTCCATTCGGTGCTCAGATTTTGTTTTTCCATCTAAATAGAGATAAGTCATGTCCTTAGGTATATTCTCTTTAATTATACTTAACATTTCAGTAAATTGTGAAAATAAAAGAACCCTGTGTCCCCCACTTTTACACTCTTCTAAAAGTTCTAATAAAGCTTCTAATTTAGAACTTTCTCCATCATAATCAGCTAAAAAGAGTTTTGGGTGATTACACAGCTGTCTTAATCTTGTAAGCCAAACAAATATTTCCAATGAATTATTTTTTTCACGAAGTTCTTTTTTACATTTTTCCAAATAAGCTAAATACAACTTCTTTTCATCTTCTCCTAATTCAACTATAATATCAGTTTCAATTTTATCAGGAAGTTCCTTAAGTACTTCACTTTTAAGCCTTCTTAGAATAAATGGAGCTATCATCTCTCTTAAATCTTTTAAATTTTCATTATATTTATTTAAAAATTTTGTATGTTTTCCCAAATACCCTGGAAAAACAAAGTCAAAAATACTCCATAGTTCTAAAGTATTATTTTCTATTGGAGTTCCTGTCAATGCTATTCTTATACCTGCTTTTATTTTTTTTACTGAATCAGCAGTTCTAGACAGAAAGTTTTTTATATTTTGAGCTTCATCAATAATTAATGTGTCAATAAAAATATCTTTATAGAACTCTTCATCTTTGACTAAAAAGCCATATGTACTTATAAGGATATCTCCAGACTTAGAATTTTCAACAATTTCTTTTCTTATTGGCGCTTTTCCTTCCACTATATTTACATTAAGTTCTGGAGCAAACTTTTTAAATTCATTTCTCCAGTTATACATAAGAGTTTTAGGTACTATAATAAGTTTCAAACCTGTTTTTTCTTTTATTGCTGAAAGATAAGATATTATCTGTAAAGTCTTTCCAAGTCCCATATCATCTGCTAATATTCCTCCCATTCCTAATTTTCTTAGAAATAAAAGCCACTGTACTCCTATTTTTTGATATTCTCTTAACATTGGAAAATTTTTATTTATACTTATATCATCACTTTTTTCTTTACATTGCATAATTTTTTCAAATATATTTTCTAAATCCTTTGCTAATTCTATATTATTTAATTTTTCTAAAAAATTTGACAGAAAATATCCATAACTTTTCTCCCTTTTTATTACTCCAGAAAGTATCTCAGCTTTTTTAGCATCAGATTTAGCTAATAATTCTGAAAATTTTTGCATATTTTCATTTTCTCCTAAGAGAAGTATTTCTCCATTTTTTAAAATATAATATTTTTTTTCTTCCTTAATCGATTTCAACACTTCATAAACTTCCTCATTTGAAATTCCATCTACTTCAAAATTTATTTCAAGAAGGTCAGTGACCTTAGTTGAAACTCGATAGTTTAATGTTTCATATTTTTTTATTTTAAAATCTTTCGAGTAAAATATTTTATATTTTTCACTTAATTTTGGAATTTTCTCTTTTATAAAACTGTACACTTCTTCATGGTTATTTAAAATATATGTTCCATTATTTTCTAAAAAATGATATTCTCCTAGTATATCAAGAATATTTTTTTTATCTATCCTATTATTTCCAATAATAATTTTTTCTATATCTTTCTTTTCTTTTCCATCAAACATTTTCTTTATATTTAGAGTTATCCCTTCTCTCTTATATAAATCTATGAATATTACCGTTTCTATAACTTTAGGTTCATATATTTTTTCTTTCAGTTTTTTGTCTAAATTTATTTTGGCAAACTTTGATATTTTTTCTACAATATCTTTCATACTTACTTCATTTAAACTTATATTCCAATCCTTTAACTCCATTATACTTTCAAATTCCCTAAATTCTTCTAATTTTTCTGAAGATACTTTATATATTTTTGTATCAATAATATCTCTATATCCAATATAACTATGTCCAATACTCATATATTTTACATAATCAGGAGTAGTTATATGTATTTTTTCATTATAATAATCTAAATTAACTTTTATAAGTTTTTCCAATCTTTCTTCTTTTATATTTATTTTTTCATTTTTTTCCAATATATTGAAAAGTCTTTCAGCAGATCTCTTCCTTTTAAGTATCTCTTCAATAGAAAAATTTGAAGACCTAAAACTAAAAAATTCATACATTTCTTTTAAATAGTCTATAAATTCTTTCTCCCAGCCACTGAAATAATCTCTTTTAGGTTCATATGTATATTTTACTCCAAATTTCATTGGATTTTCTTCATAATTACTTAAAAATTCTGAAATTTTACTATTAAGTTTATATTTTTTCTTATCTACTAAAAATGATATATCCATATTAAGATTAGATTTGTTTGTTTCATTTTTATTTGCCATGCATAAGTCAACTTCTAAAATAATTCTATTTTTTTCAATTTCTTTCTTTTTAAAATACTCTATTATCTTCTTTTCTTCAGAGTCCTCCAACTCTTCAAGAAAATTATTCCCTTCAAATGCCAGAGCTACTACATGCTTACATATGCTTTTATTTAAACCAAAATAAACACAATTGCAATTAAAATCTATAAGCTCATTCCTTGTAAATTTTATTTTAGGTGTATATACCTCACCAATACCATTAACTCTTCCTTCCATTTCAAACATATTTTTAGTTTTTTCTATTTGATAATCAAAGAGCTGCCCATTATCATAACAATCTCTTCCTTTATCAAGTACTTTTTCATTCTTTATTTTTCTGAACACATTTGATAAAAATCTTGCCACTTTATTCTTAGAATCTGTAATTAAAACAAACTCTATCCTCCTTTATCCAATTTATCTACATAATCACAAAGAACAGAATCAAATAATTCAATTCTGTTCTTTAAGTTAATATTATCTATTTATTAATAAAAATATACCTTTTCAGAAAAATAATAGCTAATTTTAACATTAGTCTATGAAAGTATAAAAAAATAAATATAGCTCCCATTCCAAATAAAATTCCTGTAACGCATCTTAGAATATTATTACTCTCTCTTTTTCCTAAAGCCTGTGTTCCTCCATCAACCATTAAAGGAATAAGAATTAAAACGGTTACCCAACCTCTTGGAACCTCTAATAAAATGCAGTATATTATTCCTATTATCCAGCCCAGCAATACTCCTGTACATCTCGCACATATTGGAAATTGTTTTCCATTGAAATAAAAACTTCTATCTGGTCTTGAGTGGCACATAAATAGTATTTTTAAAAATCTTCCTATTTTATCCATTAGCTTGTTGTAGCAATAGCCATTCCTACAATAAACACAATAGATATAAAATAGATAATAACAAATACTGCTCCTATAATTGCACTAATTAATGCTCCTATTCCCACTGCTTTTGCTGTTTTAGGTTTCTCATCTCTCCATACCAGCCACAATATCAATCCAACTATGGGAATGCAAAAACCTAGGCAACCCCAAGCAAATCCTCCTCTATCTGGATTCTTCTTTTGAATTTTTTCTTCTTCTAATGTTTTAAATTCTTCTTTTTCTTCATTCATTCTTATGTATCCCCCTTAATGTATATATGAGTATATTTTAACACAGCTATCTAAGTATTTCCAGAACATTTCCATATTTACTTTAAATTTAATACATTTTATTAAAGAATACTTCCTTAATCTCATTCATAAATGAGTTGTTTTATTTAATAAAAATAAAATAGTTATATAAGCAAATATAAAAAGTGATATAAAAATAATGGTACTGATTAATGCTCCTATTCCTAAAACTTTTGCTGTTTTAGGTTTTTCATCTCTCCATACCAGCCAAAGTATAAAACCAACCATTGGTACAAAAAAACCTAGACAACTCCACCAAAATCCACCTTTATCTTCTTTTGAATTTTCAGCAATTTCTTCTTTTTCTTCATTCATTATTATATCCTCCTACAAAATCATATCTTTTGCATTTTGAATATAAAATTCTAATTTACAAAATACATCAGCAGCTGCTCTTATATCATATTCAAAACTGTTTCTTCTTTGATTAAGTTTATCTCTAAGTTCCCTCATAAGTTCTTCAGCTTTGCTCATTCCAGTTTTTTGGCATAATTTTTCTATTTGTTCAAGTTTTTCAAAAGTTGCAGGTTGCACCATATGAAAACCACTTAAAAAAATATCATTCATAATATTTTCTGTATCATTTATTATTGTTTCTAAAATATTATTATCTTTCATTCTTTCACCTGCTTAAAAAAATATATTTTTTATCTTTCCATCTTGTATCCCACTTAAAAATTTTCCATTCATTATTCCATTTTTTTCAGTAATACTTCCAAGTATATATTCAAAATATGACCCCGTCTTATTTTTTTCAAAATATTTTATAGCGTTTTCTGATACAGAATTATATTTTATATCAAACACTATAGTATTTCCATTTGAATCTAATACATCAAATTTAAGTTTCTGTTCTATTTTATCATATTCTATGTTTTTTATTTCCTCTGCTTTTATTAAAAAAATATTTTTAGTAGCTGAATATGGTTCAAAATATCTAAATTTATGTTTTCTCAATTCAGTTATGATAAGTGAATAATCTGAAACAGCTAATTCATTTATATCTTCTTCAGTTGTTTTTCCCTTTATATTACATATTGTAGATTTTGCAGAAGATATCTTTCCTGTAGAAAGTTTTGCATCTTTCAAAATCATTTTTGACACTGATACCTCTTTAAAAGAAAGCTCATTTGACCATACCTGCCCCATATTGTACAGAGTACTTATTTGTGAACTATTTTCATATGGTCTGAGAGTACTCATTGACAAAATACTATTTATATCTTTACAGTAAAAATATGCTGTTATAAGAAGATCATTTCTTTTTGTAATGCCTCCAGAAGCTCCTAATCCTATTAATTCAATGTTATCAAGGTTAAACTTTTCCTCCTGCCTCTGTCCTGCCAGCATTATTTTTTTTCTATTATCTTTCACTATGAGCAGAGCAGATGTTCTGTTGTAAATAGAACATAATATGTGCATCAGCCTTTTATTAGAAAAAGATATATTTTTAGAAAAATAAAAGCCAAGTTCACTTGAAAGATTTTTTAATTCATCTGCTGCTGCAAAAAGTTTTATTCCATAAATCTGTATATAAAATTTTTCTGTCTGACTTATCTCATTCCCTGTCAACCCTGATATCCCACGATCAAATATTGAACTTATAAAAATATGAAGATTTTCTATAATCTCTTTTTCCTTTTCTCCTATTTCTATTGTGCCATATTCTGTATCTTCCTCTGTTATTTTTCCTTCTTTTATCAAGTAAGATATCAGAGCATATATTTTATGTGAACATATCCCTTTCTCTTTACAAGAACACATTGCATTTTCAATAGATTTTTCTTTAGGAAAATATACTTTAGCATTTTGACTGGCAATAGTTACAGTAAGCATATCTCCATATTCAAAAATCGCTTCATTTCTTATAAAAATTGAATTTATAACAGAATTATAGGTTTTCTTTCCTACAATTTCCAGTATCTTATCCCCTGTGAGTTTTTTTAATTCTTCATAGAAATTTGTTTCATCAATTTTTTCCTCTTTATCTTCTTCTATCTCTTTTTCTTCTTCATTTTGATTGCTGTCATAAAATTCTTTCAAATAAAGAAGTGCCATTACAATATGTTTGCAGATACTTGAAGCTGGACATGTACATCTGCTTTTCTGTATATTCACATTTAATTCCACAACTACATCTTCTATTTTTACTTCTATAATTCCTGTATCCTTTACTGACAATAGAATATTTTCTCTGGCTTTTTCCAGGTCTTTTATAGAACGTTTATATATCCCTTTATTTGAAATACTAACTATAAACTCTTCATTTATGAAAGGGAGAAAAGGCTTTATTTCATTTATAACACTATTTTTGCTATCCATTGTGCCAACTCCTTTGGTGTTATAGCTGCTACATCTGCACCTAAATTTGCCATTTTTTGAGCAGCATTTTTGTCATAACTTCCTTGTGCACTATAATCCAAAGCAGGAAGTACAAACATTCTTGCACCTGTTTCTATGATATCAAAAACTCTCCTGTACATTTGTCTGTAATCATAGCCGTCATAAAGATCACTTACCAGCACAACTATTGTTTTTTGAGGCTGAGTTATCTTAGAAGCAACATAATCAAGAGCTTTTGATATATCTGTTCCTCCTCCCAGCTGCACACTTAAAAGTGTTTCTACTGGGTCGCTCACATAATCAGTTAGGCCCACCACCCTTGTATCAAACACTATCAGTTTTGTATCTATCATTGATAGTTTAGAAAATATTCCAGCCATAACAGCACTGTAGATTACAGAAGATACCATACTTCCACTTTGATCTACTACTATTATTATATGATATTCATTTTGCTTTTTTATTCGAGAAGAAAAATACAACCTTGAAAGGATAAGAACTTTTCTCTCTGCATCATAATTTTTTAAATTTCTTCTTACAGTTTTTTTAAAATCAAAGTTTCTCATTGTACGAAGTACACCACTTTTATATGGATTTTTCTTTCCATGAAAAGCTTCTACTATCTCTTTTCTTAATTGTTCCTCAATCTCTTTAACCACTTCTCCTATTATGTTCCTAGCTGTTTGAAGTACCTGAGGACTCATCATTTTTTTAAATGCCAATATATTTTTTAACAATTCCATATCAGGCTGCATCTGTTTAAGTATCTTTTCATCAGTAAGAAGCTCTGTCAGATTATATTTAGAAATTGCCTGCTTTTGCATTATTTCCACTGTTTCTGCTGGAAAAAGCTCCCTTACTTTTCCTATCCATTCTGGAACAGTAAGGCTTGAAGCTCCTCTCCCACCTTCTTTACGTATTCCCTGTTCTTCTGAATACTCCCTTGAATAAAGAAAATCAAGAACAGAATCCATAGTGGCATATTGAGGGTCCAAGCTCACATTTTCCTGAGCAAATTCCCCAAGAACAAGCCTCCACTTATTAAGTGTTTTTCTATCTTCCATTTTCTTCCCCCTTTATCAAAAGCCACTCATCCAGTTTTTCAGAACAATATCTGTCTATATCTGCTGCTCTTTCCATCTGCTTTTGATCAAAAACATCTCCATATAGTAATTCTTCTCCTGACATATTATAAAATGAAGATACCTGTTTAGCTATTTTATCAGTTTCAAAGGGAAGAAAATATGTAAAGGCATATCTCAAATCTGGAAGTATTTCCAAAAATAAATCTCCATCAGTATCTTTTAATATTTCATCTAAAGAATGAAGCATTCTGTCATCTACAAAAACTATGTCCTTAGCTATTTTAAAAAAACCTTTCAAAAAAGATGCTGACATTTTTTTTGAAATATCAGATCCATTGAGATAAGAATTAAATTTAACCATAGCCTCCTCTAAGGATATTCTGCCCTTTTTAAAAAGGACTGCACTTCCTGCTCCAGAAAGGGAAGTATTGGCTGAGTTGTCCTCATATATAGAAAACATACTTTGAATAAAGGCTTCTTCATCTTCTCTATTCTGACTATCTATAAAATAAGTATACAGAAGCTTTATTCCATCACAAATATTATCTTCATCTTCTTTTTTAGAACTTATAACAGTATAAATCAATGTAAGCATACGATTTAAATTTAACTCTATCACTTTATCCAGCAATGGTATATCTATTCCAGTAAAACTTCCATTATATGTTTTTACTTCACAAAGATTTTTAAAGCAGTCAGATACACTTAAAAAATCCATATCATTACCTATTATATCCATCAATTTTTCAAAAATAATACCATATACACTGTTTAATCCCATACGATTTGCCTGCAAAAGTTTTTCTGAAAGTTCTCTGGCATTACTGTGTTCAGCCGATATCCCTTTTATTATGAGAGAAAGACAGGCTTCTTCTACTGTTCCCCCATATGCAGAATTTGTAATAAGAGCCACCTGTACTCCCGGAAAGAAACGATATTCCCAAGTTTCTCTAAGAAGTATCCTTCCCTTTCCAGTATTTGAATCCTGCCCTTTCAAATAATTACAAAAATCTGTTTTTAAAAAGTTCATTTGATGAAAAAATCTACTTTTCTCTCTATGGCTTTCATTATTAAATATATCTAATTTTGTTTCTTTTTTCATACTTACTGTTGTGGATATTTTAAATTTTTTACATTTCACAAAAAAATCATTCACCAAAGGGGGAACTCCACAATCCGGGTCTATACTTCCCATTTCCATTCCTGTAAGAAGCCTGTAGAGATTTTTTAATGCTGGCTGATGATATGAATTTATTTCACCCTTTACAAAAGATGCCTTAACTCCATCTATCAGTTCAAACACTCCACACTCTTTCTTTTCTCTAAGTTCACCTAAACCTCTAGCCATATAGTATGACTGCATTTCATCAGAAATTGAAAGAGGCTGTTTTTTTCTTACTGCCCCTGCTGTATTGATAATAAAACGCAATACTGATTCCTCAAAAGGTCTTTTTCTATTTTTCTTTATATTCTCCCATACTTTTTGATAAAAAAATGGAAATACCATTCCTGATTCATATCCTGAATTTCTATCAGATTCTTCAAAAGAATAAGGCATAAGATAACTTGGTGAATCTTCCTCCTTTATATTTTCTATTTTAAATGAAGGAAGTTTTTCTGCTGTAATAAGATTTACAAGCTCTATTGTATGTATTCCACCAGTCACCACTAAAACTTTTTTATATTTTTTCATGGCTTCTCGAATATTTTCAGCCATATAATACTCTCTGATTATATCCCCATGATAAATTAATTCATCTTGAGGAGTATTCTCTCTGCTGTAATAACAATAGTAAAATAAGCTTTTTAAAAAACTTTCAGTTTCTGTATGAAATCCCTCTATTTCAAAAAGCATCTCCCATAGTTCATTAAAATTTTTACAGCCCATTTTCTCTACAAGCATTTTATAATAACTGCTCTGTAAAAATACTCTGTCATCTTCATAATTCTCTACATTTTTTTGCTCTGGGTTAGGTGTATTTAAAAGTTTTTCCCCATAGCTAAGATCAATAAATTCACAATATATCCCTTTCTCTGCTCCTTTTCTCAGTGCAGTCAGTTCAGGGGAGTAGTCAAGAAATGGATAAAAAGCTCTGTATTTACCTTTTTCTTCAGTTATTTTTCCTGACTTATCATCATAGCTCAGATATATGCAGAAAGGTGTTTTTGTTTTATCTGATACTGCATATTCTATTAAATGTCCTGCATTTTTTGGTCCTTCTATCAATATAGCTTCTGGCTGATATTCTTCTATCACTTTTTCCAAATGAAAAGAACAGACTGGACTATGATGTCTTACAGGAAACAATATGAAATTTGAAGATAAATCATAACTTTTTTTGAAAAGTTCATCTATTTTTTTTATTTCTTCCTTTATTTCAGGTTGTTTCTCGCCTCGTAATAATCTATCCATAATGACCCCTCTTTTTCTGCTCTTTTTTTCACAACAGTTCCAAAATAATTTTTAAGTTTTGATAAATCATCTCTATTTTCCTTGATTACTGCTCCTTTTATATTTTGAACAAGTTTGTCAGCAGTTATTTTTCCATCACTGTAATAATATGAATCAATAGCAGTTTGGAAATACACTGATACTGCTTCTGCTGTACTCATAACTGATGATGGTATATCTACTTTTATATTTTCATAAGTTATACCTTCTCTCAATTCTCTGAAAGTCAAAGCAAGTACCTCAATAACATTATGATCTATCTTCATTTCTATATTAGCCTCATTGAACATTTTTTCACATTCCTGTTCTATTATTTTAGCCTCTATAGTTACACTGCTCACTGGCAGAACTGTTTCAAAATTAAATCTTCTTTTCAAAGCACTACTCATCTCATTGATACCCTTATCTCTGGTATTAGCAGTAGCTATCACATTAAATCCCGGTCTTGCATACAGTACTGGTTCTTCTGCAAACTCTGGAATATTCAACATTTTATCACTCATTACACTTATCATGCTGTCCTGCATTTCCAATGGACATCTAGTTATTTCCTCAAAACGAGTTATTATTCCTTCTTTCATTCCAATATATAAAGGTGCTGGAACAAGAGCTTCCCTTACAGGTCCTTTTGCTAAAAGCATTGCATAGTTCCACGAATATTTAATCATATCTTCAGTAGTCCCTGCTGTTCCCTGAATAGTATTTGTACTTGTTCCACAGATAGCAGCAGATAAAAGTTCACTCAACATAGTTTTTGCTGTTCCAGGATCTCCCACAAGCATAAGTCCTCTATTTCCAGCAAGAGTTATTATACTTCTTTCTACAAGAGAATCATCTCCATAGAATTTTTTAGTTATTTTTACTTTCTTCCCGTTATATTCTACAGCCTTGTCACTTCCAAGGATAAATGTTCTCACTGCTTTGGGGGACATAAGCCAATTTTCTGGTTTTTTCCCAGTATCTGTATTTCTCAATGCCTCCAATTCCTCAGCATATTTCATCTCCATAGTAGGTTTTAAAATTTTTACTTCCACAACTATTCCTCCCTGTTTTCAATAGCTTTTTCTGTTATCATGTTTCCTGCAAGATATGCAAGGCTAATAAGTTTTTTAGGTACTTTTCTAAGAACTATTTCACTATTGCTTTCTCTTGAAATAAAACTTATTTTAAGTATGCTGATAATTGTACTATAATCTCCTGGATAGAAATTATTAGTAGATATAAACATCTTTATATTACTTGATTCATCTATAAAAGTACAGCCACAGCATTCTCCATATTCAGCAAATTCCATATTAAAACCGAGTTTATTTGCTGCACTTTTAAAAGTTGAAGCATAAATTTTCTTTGTTTTAAATTCTGTTATATCTTTTTCCTCAAGCTCATCATCTTTTAAAGTATATACAGGAATATTCAACTGGTCTACTGGCTGTATTATTTCATAATCTTCTAATTGTTCTGTCCATGCTGCCAGCTCTTCCTCATCTATATCAGCAGGGTGTAATGGAAGTATATATGTTCCATTTTCTAATTCATACTCTTCTTCATCTACTGTATTAAAAGTTCCATCTTCCATATATCTGAAAGTTTTTATAATATTTCCTTTATCATCTACCTCTTCCCATACAAGTTTTGTTGCAAAGCTGTTCATTATAGGATTTTCTATAAACAGCTCCTTCCATTTATCTATACTCCATTTTCTTCCTATTATAACTGCTTTAGCCATCCTTAACTTTTGAGATTCTACAACAATTTTTATCTGTTTCTTTATATTTTTTAGTTCCTCTTTACATTCTGCTACCATATCTTCATTATCATTATTCTTAACTGATGCCTTTGGAAGAGATTTTATTTGCTTTCCAGTATTATCAAAAAGTGTTATTTCCATCTTATCATCTAATACAGCTTTAAATTCCCTCTCTCCATAGCTAAATATTCTAGTTCTGTCTTTTCCAAATCCTAAATCAGGAACTATTATATCATCTAATTCATCTCTAGACATTCCCATAGCTTCTGCTGCTATATCCATAGCTTCAAGAGCAGCTCTTTTTACTCTTTTATTTTTATGTTTTCTTGACATACTATCCACTGTAAGAAGTGCCATTTTGCTTCCATTCATACACAAAGATTGAATAGCAAAGGTTGCAAGTCCAGGTTTGCTGTTATCTGCCCAAAAGTCTATTTGTTTTTTAATCATAGGTATTTGAGCTTCACCAGCTGTAAGAGCCAAAGGCAGAAGCAGATTTCTGTATTTTGTAGTTGAGCCTTCAGCAATCCACATATCAAAAATATTTTTCATTAAAAGCCTTAAATCATAAATATTTACAATTTCCTGTATTTTTTTGCATCCCTTAATTATATACAGCTCTTTCAAAACTATATATTCAGACACAAAATATTTCATTACTTTTTCTGAAATTTTTTCCTCTGAATCCTTTATTCTCACATTCGCATAATCTATTTCTTTAGCATAAGGAGTATTTTTATCATTAGTTTTAGTGTATAGATTTTCTATATACTCTGTTATTTCATTAATATTCTGCATTGCTTTCAAATCCTTTTCTATTTTATCATTATCCCATATTCTTATAAGACGCATAGCAGTATCAGCAGTTATTTTGCTTTTAGCTCCAGCTAATTCCTCTACTTTAGAACGTACTTCATTTTCTTTAGATTTAAGCATATCTTCCACCATGCTTGTTATACTTTTTATTTTCTTCTCAAATACATTAGTAAGTTCCACATAATCAAATCCATTATTTTCCTTGTAAAGAATATTGATAAAGCTTTTTAAATAATCTATTTCAAAAGAATTATTTTTCAATAGTTCATATATCTCAGCTTCATATTTATGAGCAAATTCCAGAAATTCTTTTTTTTCTGCTTCTTCTTCTCTAAATCTATAGTCAAGATATCCTTGACATATGTCTTCAAATGAAATTCCCAATTTTTCATAAAGTCTTGCATAAATATTTTCATTTTTTGCAGGACATACACACTTATAATTTATTATAAAATGGAAAAGATATCTTATATATCCTTTCATTTTAAATACTACTCCCACAGCATTCCTTGCCACTGTAGAATATTCTATTAAAGAAAGAGCTGAAACATTTATTTTATTAGCTTTTACTCTATGTTTATATGCATTTCCATTTTCAGATATTTTTATTCCATTTAACACAGCTTTTTCATTTCTCAAGAATTCAAAATCTTCCATTCCGATATCAGGAAATTCATATTCATACGCTTCTTTATTTGTATACATTTCACTGCATGATTTTATAAGTATATCCTCAATTTTATCTAGATACTCTTTTTTCTCTGCTCCATCAATGTAGTTATTTTTTATAAGAAGGCTGAGAAGTATTCCTCCCATAACATCTTCTTCATCTATTTCTCTTTTCATTATAGACTTAACATACTCTGGTGACGACTTCATACTTTCTTCTATTACTTTATAAAAATATCTTTCATTATATCTATAACCATTTGAAATACATTCTAAACAAAAGTCTAATTTATATTTATCAGAAAGTTTTAATCCTTCTATATTTTTCATTGTCTGTTCATCATTATTAGGTATATAAAGAAAAGACACAGGTTCTGCCATTGCAGCTATCCTTACCCCTTGAAAAATAATATTTGAAGCCATTTTTACCTCTCTTATTATTTTATTAATTAAAATAACTTCATGCATTTCAGAAATAAAAAACAATTTTATCTGATCTAATTTATTATAGTACTTTTCTATTTGAACATCTTTTATATCATTTTCCAAAATACCTTTTACAGTTTTATCTTTTAATCTCTTCTTTAAAATGCTATAAAAAAATCTTTCCAGCTTTTCTACTATATTTTCTTTTTTTCCAAAGAAAATATTACCTATTTTTTCTATTGGACTGCTTTCATTTTCCTTTTTTAATTTTGCTATAAGTAGCATTCCTGCTGCAAAAGCTGCATTTCCGTTTACTTTATCATATTCATTTATATATTCATCAGCAATGTCCTTATAATTTTCAATAAATTTATTTACCAGTTCTTTTTCTGTCTGCCACCAATATCTTGTAGCATACAAAAGCATTTTTTGAAAATCCTCCTTTATAAATGCTTTGCTGAATCCCAATTTTTTATAAAGACTATACTTTCCAACAAAAACTTGAAACTGAGTGCTCAATTTATCTGGACATTCTTTATACAACAACTCTACATATCTTTTTAATACTTCCCCATCTTCATTATCTATAAAATTTTTATTTTCATCAAAACACCCTAACTGGTCAAAACCATATGCCTGATATATAGAAATTTTCTTTCTCAAATCATTACCTGATGGAGCTGTATTTGTTTCCCCCAATATATAACTTTCTAACTGATCTCTCAGTTGAGGTTCGTTATAAGAATATACATTTCTCATAATAATTTCTGCTACTTCTTTTCTTGCCATGTTTATCCCCCTATGTTTTATAATAGTTTTATCTCTTTACCAAAATAACCAAGTTTTAATTTTCTTGTTTTTATTATACTTCATAATTTTAAATAAATAAACATTCTCTTATATATATTTACAGATAATTTTTTTCGCAACTATAAATAAACAGTTATTAATATTCTTTTATCCAACATTTCTTCAACTACCTGCACCTTCAGACTTTACAAAATAAAAAAGAAGCATTTATAAAGAAAGAACATATTTTAAAAATTTTTATAGAAAATATAGATTTATT
>OGCU01000398.1_pt1 | contig 21274 bp, 16 predicted proteins | sample 1570251 | NCBI WGS metagenome assembly OGCU01 (sample SAMEA2582182, study PRJEB24529) | metagenome | biome: Human gut stool | place: China | collected 2011
TATTTCTATAAATTTCTAATCAATAATATTTTTCTTTTAAATCTTGACAAGATTTAAAAGAAAAGTAATTATTTAAGAAAGGAGTTGAGAAATATGGCAACATCATCTTTTACTAGGAAAATAGTTGTAACAGGTAAAGAAGCAGTAGATACAATAATAGATGCTTTAGTGTCAGATACTCCTAAAAAAGACCCAGAAGAAATTTGTAGAAGAAAAGAGTCACTTGAAAAAAATAGAAAAAGAGGAAGAGAGCTATTAGCACAATTTGCCTCTCATTACAAGAAATAATAGAATTATATAAAATTATGAGGAGTTTTAAAGAAGAATTCCTCATTTTTATTTTAAAGCCATTATATAAAAAAAGACATATAAAGATAAGAAAAACTCTTAAAACTTGTTTTTATAGCTTATAAATAAAACTTTAAAAATGAATATAAGTATAGTATAATTATATAAACAATGTTGTTAATATAATTATGGCATTGAGGAGGTAATTTTGAAATTAGATGTTAATGAATTATTAGAAATAGCAAAAAAAGAGGTTGAAAATTTAAAAACAGATGAAATATTTTTAGTTAAAGAACTTTTTAAAGGATATGAGTGGAATAGAATAGATAGAAAAACTAGACTTTTATTAGGGATTTTATTTTTAAATTGGGTAAGAACAACCAATGAAGATAAGATAAAAATTATTGAAAAGACATCATCAGGGCAACAAAAATATAAAATAATTTAAATATGAGGGGTAAATATGAATGATTTGACTTTCTTTACAAATGAGCAAGGACAAACTTTGTCAGATAGATTTAAGAAAATAATAAAAAATAATACTCAATTTTTTGATGTACTTGTAGGATATTTTAGAGCTAGTGGATTCTATGAGATATATGAAGCTTTAGAAAATGTTGAAAAAATAAGAATATTAGTAGGAATAAATGTAGATGAGGAAACAGTTTTAGTAAATAATGTAGCAAAAAGTTCTGATGGAGAGAAATATTATTTTTCAACAAAAGAGATAAAAACCTTCACTAAAAAAGCAATTAAAGAAGAACTAGAAAATTCAGAAGATACCTATGAGATAGATTTAGGAGTTAAAAAATTTATAGAATATCTTCAAAGTGGAAAAATAGAGATAAGAGTTTATCCTTATGATAAAATTCATGCTAAAGTTTATATTATGAGAAAGGACTTAGACAAGTCAGAAGATTTTGGAAAGGTAATTACAGGTTCAAGTAATTTCTCATATAGTGGATTGAAAGGTAATTTAGAGTTCAACGTAGAGTTAAAAAATTCTGCTGATGTAAAATATGCTCTAGATAAATTTGAAAGTTTATGGGAAGTTAGCGAACCGTTAAATGAAGAATATGTTTCAACTTTAAAAAATGATACTTGGATAAAAGAGGATATAACACCTTATGAACTCTATTTAAAATTTCTTTTTGAATATTTTGCTGATGAGATAAATGAAGATAAAGTTGAAGTGAATGTATCTGACCTTCCTGCAGGTTTTGTAAATTATAAATATCAAACAGATGCTGTAAATCAAGCTAAAAGGATGTTGGAAAGGTACAATGGAGTTTTTTTAGCTGACGTGGTAGGACTTGGAAAAACTTTCATTACAGCTTTATTAGCTAGAGAATTAATTGGACAAAAATTAGTAATCTGTCCACCAGTTTTAAAAAATTATTGGGAAGAAACTTTAAGAGAGTTTGGAGTTTTAGCCAAGGTTGTGTCTTTAGGTAAATTAGATGAGATTTTAGAAAATTATCCAAATGATTATTTTAGATATGTTTTTATAGATGAAGCTCATAGGTTTAGAAATGAGGGAACAGAAGCTTATGGGAAATTACATAAAATCTGCATTAATAAAAAAGTTATTTTAATTTCTGCTACTCCTCAAAATAATAGTCCTATGGATTTATTAAATTTAATTTCTTTATTTCAATATAAAAATGAGTCAAATATAATTGAAGATGAACCTAATCTTGAAAAATTTTTCAAAAGACTTAGTACAAGAGAGAAAAATGCTATTAAATTACAAAAAGATAATCCAACTGAAGCAAATAAAAATAAGGTTAATGAGATTATAAAAGCAAATTCCTCAGAGATAAGAGAAAATGTATTAAAAAAATAATGGTTAGAAGATTAAGAAATGAGATAAAAAAATTCTATAAAAATGACATAGAAAAACAAGGGCTAGTTTTTCCTAATTTAGGAGAGCCTGAGCAAATAATATATACTTTTGATGAGGAAACTAATGAAGTTTTTGAACAACTTTTAAAAGCAATAGGAGATTTGAATTATTCAAGGTATAAAACTTTAACATATTTATTAAATCCAAATGCTGAAGAATCTACATTAATGATAGGTCAAGTAAATATGCAAGGCTTTATGAAAGCACTACTTTTAAAAAGATTAGAAAGTAGTTTCTTTGCTTTTAAAAATACTATTAGAAGATTTAAAGAATCTTATGAAAAATTTTTAAGTATGTATAATCAAGGTACTGTATATATTAGTAAAAAATATGATGTCTATGAACTATTAGCTAATGAAGATGATGAGAAATTAATGGAATTAGTTGCTGATGGAGAGATAGAGAAATATGAATCAGTAGAATTTAGAGAAGATTTAAAAGAGGACTTAGAAAAAGATTTGGATATTCTTAATGAAATGTATCTAAGTATAGAGAAATTAGGAGATAAGGATTGTAAATTAGAATACTTCTTAGAAGATTTAAGAAAAAATAAAATTCTTAGAGACTCAAAAATAATAATATTTACTGAATCTAAAGAAACAGCAGAGTATCTAGCTAAAAATATAGAAAAAAATCTAAATAAAGAAGTAATATGTTATACAGGGTCTTCAAATACTTCTAAAAAAGATGTAATAATAGCTAACTTTGACCCAAATTTTAAAGGGAAAAAAGAAGATAGATATAATATTTTAATAGCTACAGATGTATTAGCAGAGGGAATAAATTTACATAGAAGTAATGTAATAATAAACTATGACCTTCCTTGGAATCCTACAAAGATAATGCAAAGAATAGGGCGTATCAATAGAGTAGGAACAAAATTTGATAAAATCTATGTGTTTAACTTTTTCCCAACTTCTAAAACTGATGAACACCTATCCCTAAAGGATAATATTTTAAATAAGATTCAAGCTTTTCATAATACTTTAGGAGAGGATTTTAAATATCTGTCTGATGATGAAGAGATTGATTCCTATGGACTTTATGATAAGTTGATGGCTTCTTTAGAAGATAATGAGGAAACATTAGGAGAAAGTGAATTAGAGTATCTATCACTTATTAGAAATATAAGAGATGAAGATGAGGAACTATATTTAAAAATTAAAAATCTTCCTAAAAAGAGTAAAAGTTCAAGAAAATATAGGGAAACTTTTATAGAGCCAAGTACAATTTCCTTTTTAAAGAGAGGAGAGAATAAAAGAATCTATATTACTAATAGAAACTTAGAAGCAAAAGAGTTAGCTTTTTTTGATGCTGTAAAATATTTTAAGTGTGAGGTAGATGAGCCAAGACAAGAGATAGATAATGAGTTCTATCAATTACTTGCTATTAATAAGGCTACTTTTGCTCAAACAAGTGAAATTAAGAAAAATGAAGAGATAAAAAAAGCTGGAAAAAGTAGAGAGATACAGAAAATAATAGATGGATTGAGAAACTATAAAAAATTTAATGAGAGTGAAGAAAAGAAATTAGAAAAAATAATAGAGATTTTTGAAGTGGGAAAACTTTCTAAAAATTATGTAAAAAATATATTACAAGAGTGTAAAAAAGTTTTTGAAACAGCAAATCCACATAGAATCTTAGAAGTATTTTATGAAACTATTCCAGAGGAATACAAAGGAGTTACTCAAAAAAGAGTTGATAAACGTGGTCATAAAATAGAGGTATTGTTATCAGAGTATCTTATATAATTTTTAAAAAAGTAATTTTTTATAACGATTTCTATAAATTTTATTGTAAAAGAAGTAAAGAAGTGGTAAAATTTTATTATATTATATATATAGAGAGGAATATAAAATATGGAGAATTTTATTAAATTAATCAAAGCTGAGATAAAAAATATAAAAAATGTTAAACATGGGATAATTGATTTTAAAACTCATATAACAGGGATATATGGTCAAAATGGTTCTGGAAAAACAGCTTTAGTAGATTCTACTAATATATTAAAAGCTTATTTATTAGGAAGAAAATTAGACTTTTTTTATGATTTAATTAATGTAGAAGCTAAAACTTGTAACCTAGATTTTACATTTGAAGTTGAGATAAGTGAGAAAAAATATAAAATATTTTTAGAAGTTACTCTAAAAAAAATAAAGAAAACTGTTGAAAATGAAGAAGTTAATGGGGTTGTTGTAGATAAGGAGATTATAAAATACTCTGAAATTATTGGCGAAAAAGCAACAAGTAAAAAAGTTTTAATTGGAAGTACTAAAAAAGAAGTTCTAAAGAATAGTGAAAGTTTTAAAAAATTACTTTTAAATGAAGATGAAAAAATTAATTTGATGGTTATAAAAAAAGTAGCTGAAAATGAATCAACTTCATTTTTATTTATAGAAGAATTAATGAAAGTTCTAATTAAATATAAAGAAAATTATCAAGAAATAATCAATATAATTTTAGCTTTGAAAAAATTTGGAGTAAGTGATTTAATTGTAATTACAAATGAAAATCTAGGTATTATTAATATGAATAATGTCTTTCCTTTGAATGTAAGGACTAATAAAAGTTTTGGAAGTTTTTTAATTACTGAGCAAAATATAGTAATTGATGAAAAAATGTGTGATGAGCTTCGTAAAGTTATAGAACAGATAAATATTGTTCTACATTCAATAATTCCAAACATGAGTTTAGGTTTATTTGAGAATAAGAGAGAGCTCGTTGAAAAAAATAAAATAAATGTTATGTTTCAAATAAAGTCTATGAGAAATGAGATAGTGATTCCTTTTAAAAATGAATCAGCTGGAATAAAAAAGATTGTATCTATTCTAAGTGCCTTAATAGCAATTTAATATAGGAACTTGTTTAGTGATTGATGAATTAGACTCTGGAATATTTGAATATTTACTTGGGGAGCTATTATCTATACTAGATGAAGGAATTAAAGGGCAATTGATTTTTACCTCTCATAATTTAAGGGTATTGGAGAAATTAGATAAGGACTCTCTTGTATTTACAACAGTTAATGAAGAAAATAGATATCTTAGATTAAAAAATATTAAACCAAGTAATAATCTAAGAGATGTATATATTAGGGAGATGACTATGCAAGAGCAAAATGAGATTCTTTATGAGGAAACAAATAACGGAGAGATTGAGTTTGCTCTATATGAGGCAGGTGTATTAGATGCCAAAAAATAGTGAAGATGTGATAACAAAAAGAAAAGTAGTTTTAATTTTGGTTGAAGGAGCAAGTGATAAAAAAGCTTTAAGTTTAATAGAAACATTTTATAAAAGTAAAAATTTAAAAGTTTATACTACTGAGGGAGATATAACTTCAAATGGAACTACAACAATTACGAACTGTACAGAAGTTTTAAAAGGTATTGTTAAACATTTTAGAGAAGATAAAAAATTGGAAAAAGATGATATAGTAGAAGTTATACATATAATCGATACAGATGGAGCTTTTATTCCAGATGGTTGTATTGTAGTTGATAAAACTCTTGTTGATTTTCATTATACTTTAGATTGTATAAAAGCTAATAATAAAAGAAAAGTAAAAAATAGAAATGATAGAAAGATAGAAATTATCAAAGAATTGCTAAATACTAAAAAAATAGATAAAACAATTAAATATAGAATGTTTTATATGTCTTGCAATTTAGACCATGTTCTTCATAATGAAATCAATTTAGATAATACTTTAAAAGTAGAAAAAGCTTTTGAATTTAGAAGAAAATTCAATAAAAATAAGAGTGGATTTATAGAATTTTTTAATTCTTCTGAATGTAAAGCTAATGGAAATTATAAAGTTACTTGGGATTTTATTCAACAAGGGAAAAACTCCTTAAAAAGATACAATAATTGATGGATATTTCTTAATGAGTTAGAAGCAGGAGAAAATAAATAATAGGAGAAAGAGTTATTATGAATGTAGAAAATAAACAAAGAATAATTGATAACTTATTTGAAAATAAATTTAACTTAGATAATTTTAAAGAATTTGTTGCTAATATATTAAATGCTAAAATCGCCAATAGAGCAGAATCAAAAAGTATATTTAAAGCTTTTTTTTCATATATAACTAGTTATCAAGTAATTTCAGAGTATTCTGATGAAGAAAAAAATAAAATATACGTAATGGTTGTAAAGGTAAAAGAGGATAAAGACCCTATTAGAGCTAGAGTAAAACAGAGAGAGTTCATAGCAAAATTATTGAGAGAATGGCATAAAGATGGAGCTTTAGTTGTTTTCTATAATGAAGAAAGCTTACATTGGAGAATGTCATTTATTAGACTTAACTATGAATTTACACTGAAGGGAATAGAAGAAAAGATTACTCCTGCTAAAAGATTATCATATGTAGTTGGAGAGGGAGAAGCTTGTAAAACAGCTAAAGACCAATTCTATACTTTGGCAAATTTAGAAGAAAGTGTTTCTTTAAGCAAATTAGAAGAAGTTTTTGCTCTTGAGAAAGTAACAAATGAATTTTTTAAAGAATATAAGAATAAATACCTTGATATAAAAGAAACTTTAATCAATGATGAAAATTTTATGGCTGAAGCTAAGAAACATGATAATGAAAAACCAGAGAGTTTTGCTGAAGGATTTGCTAAAAAACTTATGGGTCAAATATCTTTTATCTATTTCTTACAGAAAAAAGGTTGGCTTGGTTTAAAGATGACAGCAGATAAACTAAGTTATGAAGAGTATAATAAGATATATGAAAGGGCGTTAGACAAAGAGAAAGAGGTACTTGAAAAAGTTTATGATAGAGTAGATAGAGATACCTTTGTACTTAATAAAGAGGAGTTATCAAAATTAGATAATAAAACTGAGAGTGAACTATTAGCTAGAGCTTTTAATCTTCCTAAATATTTTAAAGAATGGGGAAATGGAGATAAAAAATTCCTAAGAACTCTATTTGATAATCATTCAAAAAATGATAAGAATAATGGAAAAACTTTCTTTGAAGATTATTTAGAGGTATTATTCTACAATAACTTTAGTGAGGATAGAGGAGAGTTACAATATTCTACAGAATTTGATAGCCGTATTCCATTCTTAAACGGTGGATTATTTGACCCTTATGGAGATTATAAATGGAGAGAAACAAAATTTAATCTTAAAGATGAACTGTTTTCTAATGATGATGAAACAGGAATATTAGATATATTTGATAGATATAATTTTACTATCAATGAAAATGATTCCTATGAAACAGAAGTAGCAGTAGACCCAGAGATGTTGGGAAAAGTTTTTGAAAATCTTCTTGATGTATCTGATAGAAAATCAAAGGGAGCTTTTTATACACCAAGAGAGATTGTGCGTTATATGACTAATGAAAGTATAATGAACTACCTATTAACTAATCTTGAAGGAAAAAATATAACTAAAAATGATTTAGAATATCTATTTAGTTTAGGAGAATTTACAAAGGAGTATGACCAACAAATATTTGAAAAAGATTATCTTTCTGATAATAAACCCTTATCAAAAGATATTTTTGGAATGCCTAGAGAAATAATAGCAAATTCAAAACTGATAGATGAATTATTAATAAAAGTAAAGATAGCTGACCCAGCTTGTGGTTCTGGGGCTTTTCCTCTTGGAATACTAAATGAGATAGTAAGAGCAAGAAATGTATTGACTTTCTATATCAATATGATAGAAGTTTTAAAAGAAAAAGATGAGAAAAACTATTGGAAGAGAATAGACAAAAAACAGAAAGAAAGAAAATTATATAAATTAAAATTAGAAACTATTCAAAATTGTCTATATGGAGTAGATATTGAACCAAGTGCTATTGATATTACTAAATTAAGACTTTGGCTTTCTATTATAGTAGATAGTGATAACAATAATGTAAGACCTCTTCCTAACCTAGATTTTAATTTTATGATTGGAAACTCTTTAATAGATGAGTTTGAGGGAATGAAGCTATTTGATGAATCTCTTTTAAATGAAGTGGAAGAAGAGGAAAAATTAGAACAAAAACAATTAATAAAAGAATCTAAATTATTCCAAAGTACTTTGTTTAAAACTGATGAAGAGAGAAAACAAGATATTCTAAAAGTTATCTTTAAAAAACAAGCAGAGTATTTTAATGAAAGAAATTCTGAAAAGAAAAAAGAGTTAAAAAGAGAGATAGAAGAATTCGAAAATTTTCTAATAGAAACTACCCTTAGACTAAATAGAAATGAAAAAAACTTGAGGAGATTAAAAAAGGAAGAAAAGAAAGAAGAAAACCATATTTCCTATGGAAGTTAGAGTTTGCTAAAGTATTTAGAGAAAATGGAGGATTTGATATTGTAATAGGGAATCCACCATATGGAGCAGAAATTTCAGCAAAAGATTTAAAAGTATTAAAATCAAAATTTAAATATAATGAAAATACAAATAGTGTATGTATTTTTATGGATTTTGCTATGACTTACTGGATGAAACCAAAAGGAATTGTGTCAATGATAGTTCCTAAATCATTACTCTATTCAGAAAAATGGTTTAAATTAGTAGAAAATTTACATGAGTATACTCCTTTGTTAGTAGATGTAGAGAAGGCATTTGAAAAGGTTAAATTAGAACAAGTATTTTATGTAGCTAATTTTTCTAAAAAGATAGAAGAATATTATGCTAGGAAATTTTTAAATAATGAATTTATAAATAGTAATTATATTAGTACAAAAATGGTAAATAAATTTAAATCTTGGATATGTGATGTAACTCAAGAGGAATTAAATATTCTTTCAAAAATTCTAATAAATTTAGACATAGAATATATGAAAAATATTGTTGATGTTAAAAGAGGAATAGGAGTACAAAAATTATTAAAAGATGAAGGAACTATTGAAGTAATTGGAGGAAAACAATGCCAAAAATATCAACAGGTAGGGATAAAAGGTTTTCTAAATGATGAAGATATTAGTGGAAATAAAACAAAACTTGAATTTATGATGCAACCTAAAATTATAGCTCAAGATTTAGTTGCGCACATTCAAAATCCTATACCACATATTAAGTTATCATCTTTTTATGATGAAAAAGGAAAAATTATTGGTCTAGATACAATTCAAAATATAATAGTAATATCTGAAGAATATAATCCTAGATTTTTATTAGCATTACTAAATTCAAATTTTATAAATTGGTATACATATAAATTTATTTATTCTTCAGCAATTAGAACAATGCATTTTGATAAAAATTATATAGGCAAAATAATTATTCCTAAAGTTTCTATAGAAATTCAAAATAAAATTGTAGAAAAGGTAAAAATAATTGAAAGTTTGAAAAAAGAAGAAAAGAATATTATAGAAATTGAAAAAGAAATAAATGAATTGATATATAATTTATATTTATTAGATGATATGGAAAAAAATATTGTTGATATTCAATTTAAAATAGGAGAATAATATGGGAAAAATAAGATTTTTACATATTTCAGATTTGCATTATGATAAAGATAAAAGAAATATAAAGGAAATTTGTTCAGCATTTTTTAATGATATAAATATGGTAAAAAAAGAATATCCTATTGATTTTATTTTATTTTCTGGTGATTTAGTTTTAGCAGGAAATGAAAATAATTTTACAGAAGTTTATGAAAATTTTATAAAAAAATTAATAGAAAATCTAGAGATAGAACAAACTAAATTTTTATTTTGTCCTGGGAATCATGATGTTAATAGAAATGAAATAAATGATATGATAGAAGAAATTATAAGAAATAAATTACAAGATACTACTGAAAGAAAAAAATTAATAGATAATTTGAATGAAAAAAATTATTCAATATATACAGATAGAATAAAAGATTTTTATAATTTTAAGAAACAATTTATAAAAGAAGAAGATGAAAGATTTTTTAATATTTTTTCAAGTAGCCACATTATAGAAAAATTTGGAATAAAAATAGGTATTTCATGTATAAATAGTTCTATTGTTTCTAATGGAGATGATTATGGGAAGTTGATTATTTGTGAGAAACAAATTTCCAATAGTTATGAAAGAATAAAAAATTGTGATTTAAAGATATTAGTAATGCATCATCCTCTTTCTTATATAGATGAGGTAGAAAGAACTGATATTGAAAGAATGATTATAGAAAAATTTGATATGTTTTGCTATGGACATACTCACGAAGAAGAAGGAAAAAAGACTTTTTATTTTGGAGAAGAAAAATCAATTGTAACCAGTATTGCTGGAAGTTTATATTCGGGTGAAACAACTCATTGGAAAGGAAAAGATTATTTTCATGGATATTCAATAGTTGAACTAGACAAAGAAGAATGTACTATTTATTTAAGAAAATATATGAGTAAAAGAAATTGTTTTGATAAAAATATTGAAATATGTCCAGAGGGAAAAATTATATATAATTTTTCTAAAAACAAAAAAAAGTATACAAATATAAATTTAAGTGTTTTAGAAGAAACTAAAAAATTAATAAATAAAAAATTATTGACTTCTATTCCAGATTGTGAAGCTCCTAAAAATATTGAAGATATTTTTGTAAGACCATTATTGACACTAACTTCAGAAAGAGATTTTGAGAACAAAAACATTTATTCTCAAAATATTACTCCCATAAAAGATAAATCTTTGCAAAAAATAACAGTAGAAGAAATTATAGAATTAAAAGAAAATTTTTTAATATATGGGAAAAAGGAGAGTGGAAAAACAACTTTATTAAATTATCTTATAATAAATATTATAAAATTAAATAATTTAGATCAGCAAATTCCTGTTTTTATAAAATTTAAAAAAATATCTTCAAATAAAAAATTAGAAAAATTAATTTGTAATTATATAAATGAATTAACTACTAAGGAAGTAAGTTTAAAAGAAGTGAAAGAAATATTAGAAGAAGGTAGATTTACAATTTTTATAGATGATATAGATAGCCAAAAATCTGAAGAATTAAAAATATTAAATAAGTATATTGAAAATAATATAAAGAATAAATTTATATTAGCTATTCAAGATAAAGATTTAGAAGTAAATGTAAAAAATAAAGAAATTACAGAATTTACTTTTAAAAAAATAAGTATTAATATAAATTCTTTTAAAAATCAACAAGCAAAAGAATTAATTTTGAAATGGAAAAATATAGAAAATATTGACAATAAAAAAATTCTATTAATTACAAATAATATAAAGAAGATAGGAATTCCTTTAACTCCTTATATATTATCTTTATTATTTTGGATAAATGATAAAGATAAAAATGAATTTAATCCTATTAATAAAGCTGCAATTTTAGAAAAATTTTTTGACATTATTTTAGAAAAACTTAATATAGAGAATAATTATTACATTCCAATTGATTTTAAGGATAAATTACATTATTTATCTTTTATAGCTGAAAAATTAAAAGAGAAAGAAAATAAAATAATTGATAAAAGAGATTTAGAAAAATATATTATTAAGGTAAAAAATGTTTCTGATTTTCTTAATTATTTTTTATTAAAAGGAGTTTTTATAGAATATGATTTAAAAATAGGTTTTAAATATAAAAGTTTTTTAGAATTTTTTATTGCAAAAAAAATGGAAGCAGAACCTAAATATAAAAATAAAATTATCTCAGAAGAAAATTATATTAAAAATGTTGAAGAAATTGAGTACTATTCTGGATTAGTTAGAAATGATGAATATTTATTAAAATTAATAATGAAATATTTAAATAATATAAAAAATCAAATTAAATTATCAAATATTGAGAACTATAATATTCCTTATAAAAAAACATTAATAAAAACAAATCATTTAATAAATGAAGTAACTAAGGAAAAGAGTAATGTATTAGAAGAAGAAGTAGAGATAACAAATAATTCTAAAAATATAGAAAATCAAAAAATAAATTTAGAAATTAGTAAAGAGTGGTATTATTTTGAGACAATAAGGTTATTAGCTAATATTTTTAGAAACTCCTCTTATATTGAAAATTTAGAATTAAGAAAAGATGCTTTAGAAGAAATTATTAAAAATTATGCCCAAATTTTAGTTGAGGTAGTAAGGAAATTTGAAGAATTTTTAGAGAGAGAGAAATTAGATTTTAAGGAGAAAGAAATTATTATTCTAATTTTTTCACTTTCTTTAACAGAATTAGCAAAAGAAAATATTTACTCTGCAAAATTACAATTGTTTTTAAAAAAAGAAATGAATAAAGAAAGAGAAGAAAATAAAGAAAATGATATAAAAACTTTTCTACTGTATTGTTTATATCTAGATAGTTATTATGATGATAGTATTGAAACTATAAAAGAATATATTTCTAAAGAAAAAAACCCATTATTTTTAGATATTATACAATTAAAATTATATAAATATATAAAATATCAAATATGCAATGAAGAAAAAATTGCTAGAATAAGAGAAGTTTTAAATATAATAAGCAGAAAATTTAATAAATTTTCTAATATACATCAAAGTAACTACTTTCAATCAAAAAATGCACAAAAAATTGATGAAAATATAAAGAAAATATTAAAAGAAAAAGAAGACTCATTTTAATATTTTTTGAGTTATATTATGATAGAAAAAATAAAGAAATAAAATATAGATTATAATTCTCCTAGAAATAAAAAATTAATTATAAAGGAGATAATAATTAGCTGAAAATCACTCTCACAAACGTTAAAGGTAGCATAGCTACTAATAATATAGATACTAATAATAAGGAGAGTGATTTTAATATGAAGGAGAAAAGAGTGAACTACTACATATTTAGAATTGATTATTCAAACAGAGATTATTTTGAAAAGAATTTAGAAAAAGGTATCTTAAGACAAGGTTGGGGAGTAGAAAACTTATCTTTACTTGATGAAAATGGAGAAATTAGAAACCAAGAGGAATGGGTTAATGCTTGTCCAGAAAGTTGGAGAAATACTGATGAAGCTAGAAGATATCTTAGAAATAAAAATACTAATTTAAGAAAAATGTTAGAGATGAAAGAGGGAGATATAATTCTTATTCCTAAATTCCCAGAATGGAATATGTTTTCTTTATACAGAGTTACAGGAAAATATTATTTTAACCTAGAAGAAACTGCAGTGGATTATGGACATTGTATTCCTGTAAAAGTTGCTACTACATATCCATATGAAATAGACAAATGCTTTACTTATAATGGTAATGATGAAACTAAAAAAATTCATAGTAAGTTAAGAGGGTATCAAACTTCTATAAATAGTGTTTATAACAAAGAGATAATTAAAGCTATTGAAAGTCTATTACAAATAAAAAGTATAAAAGAGGTATCTCCAATAACAGAGATTTTAAGAAATATTTTTGAGAAAAATATTAAAAATATGGAAAATCTGAATAAAGAAATTTTTTCTGTTAGACCTAATGATGTAGAAGAAATTGTAGAACATATTTTTATAAAACAAGGTTATTTAGTTGAAAGTAAAAATTCCTACGATAAAAAAGGTGGAGATTCTGATAGAACTTTTATAAAACCTCTTCCAATATTGAGTGAAGTAAATGATGAGATAGGTAGTTGCAGAGTCTATGTACAAATCAAGAAAAAAGATGGTGTTTATGATGAAGATGAGGGAATTAATCAACTTGAAGAGATAGTTGAAACTAAAGAAAAAAATGATAATCCAGAAAATAAATTTAATAATTTTTATAAAGTTTTGGTATGTACAGGGGAGTTTAGTCCTCGAATACAAGAGTTAGCCCAAGAAAAAAATATTATTCTAATAGATGGAATCCAACTTATAAGAATGTGCCTTAAAAATATTTAAGTGGGAAAATAAGAATTTAAACTCTCATAACTTTATTTATTAAATTGGTCAGACACTGTCTGACTAATTTTTATTTTGTAGAAACTTATATTTAAATAATTATAATAAAAAAGAGAGATTTATATAAAACCTCTCGTTATTTATTTAATATATTTTTATAATGTATTAAGGGTGAGTGTTCCCATGGTGCCTAGAGAGGGACTTGAACCCTCACTCCTTTAGGGGAAACGGATTTTGAGAAATATGGAAAAAGAAAATATAATTAGTTGGAAGCTATAAAAGTTGATTTTTATGGCTTTTTTTGATGTTTTAAATCCTAAAAATTTTAAATCGTCCTAAATATTTTTTTCATAAACGGACGAGTAAGGACGAGTTTGATTTTTAGGAGGCTTAGAATGGCAATTGTAAAAATAATAAAAAGAGAGAATCCATATATTCAAATAGACAAAACAGGAATCAATGATAACAGATTATCTTGGGGAGCTTCTGGACTTTTAACATATTTAATAGGAAGACCTGAAGACTGGAAAATTAATTTAAATCATTTATCAACAGTAAAAGATAGAGATAAAAAAGATAGGACAAGAGGATATCTAAATGAACTTAGAGAATTTGGATATTGCCACTATTTTGAAATTAGAAAGTCAGGAAAAATAATAGAAAATTTTTATCTCGTTTTTGAAGTTCCCACAAAGTATGAAGAAATTTTAGAAAATTTTATAGAAATTCCTGAAAATTGTACTGTACATTACAAAGAAATATCAAAACAGAAAAAAGAAAAAGAAGAGAAGAAAAGTATTGAAAACAAAGAGGTTTCACCGCAATTGGAAAAGCCGATTTCGGCTATACCGACTTCGGCAAATCCAACACTACTAATAAAAGAATATACTAAAGAAAGAAATACTAATAATAGAACTACTACTAAGGATATAAAGACTGATTTAGAAAAAGATAAAAAAATTAGTAGTAGTTATGAGTTTTTAGATAAAAATATTTTTAATTTACTTAACAATGCTACTAAGAAAAATATTAGAAAAAACATTAAAGACTTAACAGAAGAAAAATTTATAGAAATATATAATTTAACTTTGGAATGTATTAAACAAGGTAAAGGTCAAAATTTTAATGCAGTTCTTTATAAGGGACTTAATAATGAATGGGAATATTCAACATATAATATTAAAACTGAAGAGCCAAAATTGTTAGATGAAAACAAAAGAAAATGGCTTTCTTATTTTGCTGGAATTATTTCTGATAAAAACCTAAAAAATGAAATTGAAAATATTATAATAAATATTCCTATTGAAGTACTTAATACAAATAAAAATACACTTGCTAGAATGAATACTTTTGAGTTTAAACAACATCTGCTTTGTCTAAGAAGAAAGAGCTAGTATCACACTGTTTATAATTTTATTTTTTAATTTTTTTGGACATTAAAAAGTAAAGTTTTTTCCCTTAAATATTGTTGTGAAACAGTGTGAGCAAGCTACTCAAATATGCTGTCGCAATTTGGAGCTTGTTAGGGGAAAAGTTCCCCTAATACCCCTTTTAATTTTTATAATTTTTTCTTTTTTGGGAAGAAAAATTTATAAAAATTTTATGTGAAAGTGGAGGCTATTTATGAAAAAAGATTTAAGACAATTTACAGTGAGATTAACAAAAGATGACCACATAAAGTTAGTCTATCAAGCAAAGAAACTTAATATAAGTCAAGCTGAATTTTTGAGAGAGTTAATAAGAAAAAATTTACTTTATGATATTAAAGAATATAATGAGCTTCTTGATGATTTAAGAAAAGCCACAAGAAATTTATCAAATAATATTAATCAAATTGCTAAAAAAATAAATAGTACTGCAATGATAAATGAGCTTGATGAAGCAGAAAAACTTCATGAGGAGATAGTAAAAATATGGCAATTATTAAAGTCGTAAAAAAGAGTGGAAAAACTCATACTTCTCTTAAAAAGGTTTTAAATTATGTTGGAGAAAAAGCATATGAAACTTATGGAATAAACTGCAGTGAAAATTATAAAAAAATAGCTTATGAATTTTTTGAAACTAAAGATTATTTTAAAAAGACAGACGGAAGACAATATCGTCATTATATTCAAAGTTTTTCTCCTAATGAAATATCAAAAGAAAAGGTGTTAGAAATTGCTGTTAAATGGACTGAAAAAGCATTTCAAGGACACGAAGTTTTTATAGCAGTTCATAATGATAAAGAACATCTTCACAGTCATTTCATAGTTAATACTGTAAACTTTGAAACAGGAGAAAAATTACATGAAGAAGCTCGTAATTTAGTCTTTAAAAAGGAATTAAATGATGAGATATGCAAATACTACGGTATAGATAACAAAAAGATTACAAGGGAAAAAGGAGATATTGTAAGCTATGATAAAAATAAATATCAAATAATTAAAAAAGGAGCAGATATTACAAGACTAGCAGAAAAAATAATAAAAAATATGAAAGTATCAACATCAAAAGAAAATTTTATTTTTAACATGCAAAAGGATGGATATTCTACAGAGTGGGTAGAAAATAAAAAGCATATTGTTTTTACAGTTGATAAAAAGATTCTTAAAGGGAAAAAAGATAAATTCAGACTTTCTAATTTAGAAAAAACTTTTAATATTCCTGATTTTAATAAAGATAAACTATTGGAAATTTTTAATTTAAATAAAGAAAATAAAAGAAAGGAAAGTTTAGATAAAATAGCTTCTCAAATGGGATTTGAAAAGCCAAAAGAAAAAAATACCATAGAGAAAAAAATTCAAGAAAGAGATTTAAAAATACTTAAAAAACAAGAAAAAGTGTATGAATTTGAATTGTAGGAGGACTTATGAATATTAATGATTTATCAAATAGTAATGAAAAAATAATAGAAACTTTAGATAATGTTGCCTTAAAAGTAAAAGCTGAAAATCGTTTAGCTGAACTTGATAAAAAATCAGAAGAAGTCATTAAAACTCTTGAAAATTTTTCAGAAAAAATTCCTATAATGATAGAAAGAATTGAGACTATAAATAAAGAGTTGAAACTTAATGACTTTAAAAATATTTTATTAAATATAGAAAAAAATTCATCTGATATTTTTGAAATTAGTAAGCATATAAAAGATAGTAATAAAAATATAGCTAAGAAATCAGAAGAACAAATTATGTTAATTTCAGAAAAAGCTAATAAAAATATAAATAAAAGAGAATATTTTTATTATTTACTTGATAGAACTATTTTAATTGTTTTTATAGCAATTTTTATAATTAATATTACTATGATGTTTTTTTATAAAAGACAGTTAAATCAGATAAATTATGAGTTTAATAAAATTCATAATATTTTAATGAATAATGAAAAATATTGGATAGATAAAGATAATTTTGATATTTTTATTAAACATAATAAAAATTCTCATTAAATATGATATAATTATATGAAATAGTTTAAATGATTTCAGATTTCTGTGTGAGGATAATTATGATAGATAAAGAAAAACAAAATATAGAATGGAAAGAAACTTGGAAAGAAGATTATTTAAAATGGATTTGTGGTTTTGCCAATACTCAGGGCGGTAAAATTTATATAGGAAAAAATGATGATGGAACAGTTACAGGAATTGCAAATGCCAAAAAGCTTTTGGAAGATATTCCTAATAAAGTGAGAGATGTTTTTGGAATAATTGTTGATGTAAATTTATATTCTGAAGAAAATAAAGACTATCTTGAAATAGTAACTCTACCAAGTTCATATCCTGTAAATTATAAAGGGGAATACCATTATAGAAGTGGAAGTACAAAACAGCTTTTAAAAGGTGCTGCACTTACACAATTTCTTTTTGAAAAAACAGGGATAACTTGGGACAGTATACCACTAGATAATCTTTCTGCTGATGACTTTTGGAGAGATAGCTTTGATATTTTTAGAAAACAAGCTATTTTAAGTAAAAGAATGGACGAAAAAGATTTGAACATGACGAATGAACAGCTTTTAGATAGTTTAGGACTTATTAAAGATGGCAAAATTCTAAGAGCAGGAATGATGTTATTTCATCAGAATCCTGAAAAATGGATTAATGGAGCATATATAAAAATAGGATTTTTTGAAAGTGATTCTGAAATAAGCTATATGGACGAGATACACGGTTCTTTAATATCTCAAGCTGATAAAGTGATAGACCTTATTTTTACTAAATATTTAAAAGCTAATATAACTTATGAGGGAGTTACAAGAGTAGAAACATTTCCGTTTCCAAAAGCAGCTATAAGAGAAGCTGTTTATAATGCCATAGTTCATAAAAATTATGCAACACAAATTCCTATTCAAATAAGTGTTTATAAAGATAAACTATATATTTCTAATGATTGTATTCTTCCATCAGGTTGGACTGTTGAAACTCTTATGGGAAAACATCGTTCAAAACCATTTAACCCAAATATCGCCAATGGATTTTTTAGAGCTGGATTTATAGAAACTTGGGGAAGGGGTATTGAAAAGATATGTGAGGCTTGTAGAAATTATGGCACAACACTTCCAAAATATACAGTTTATCCTGAAGATATAATGATAAGATTTGAGGCTTTAAATGTCGCCAAGAATGTCGCCAAGAATGTCGCCAATGGTTCAAAAAATAAAATAGAAGAAAACACTCCTCTTGTATTAGAGTTTTTAAAACAATATCCCGAAACAACACAAAAGAATATTATGGAAAATTTGAATATAAGTAAAAGAACTTTAGAAAGAATAATTTCTTTACTTAAAGAAAATAGCTATATTGAAAGAATTGGAAATAATCGTTCAGGATACTGGCAAATCTTGAAAAAAGAAATTAAATAAAGATAATTTAATAATTCCGCAGACAATGTCTGCGGAATTTTATTATAAAGAATATAATATTTATTTTTTTTATCTATTTTTCTTTAGTATATAAAATATTAAAAGAATAGTAGACTATATTTTATTCTGGATAAGAATATTTAAATTTATACAGTTTTGATAAATCTTCTATTTCTTGTCTGCTAATAAAAGAAACACCTGTAAGTGGACTATTTAAAAATATGAATCTTGTTCTATGTAAAATTTTCTTTCCTTCAGTTGTATTTCCTAAATATTTTATTGCTTTTAACAGGGTATCTGAATTTTGAGAAACAAAAATAGTATCTGGATTATTCAATATTAAATTTACAGCTGTCATTGTCTGCTTATCATTTCCACGAACTTTACTTACCAATGCCCCCAAGCCATCACCAAGAACTCCATGAGAAGGATTATCAATAGTTATAACTGATAATGATTTACCATTACTTAAATCCTGTTTCTCTTTTTCTGTTATTAAAGAATTTATACCAGTATTTATTTTCTCTGCATTATTTTCTGTATTTCTGCTTGTATTACTACACCCTATTAATGCTGTTACTAATAAAATTATAAGTATTTTTTTCATAAATTCCTCCATTTCTTATTTTGGTAAGCAGCCTGAATAATTTCAGGCCGCTTTTAAAATATCAACTATCTTCCTTTATACCCTTCTGCTGGTCCATAATAAATATCTTGTGAAGTATCGATATTTAAACCATCTGCTATTGGATTTACCTTAGTTACTTTTATGTATTGTTTTAATTTCACTGGTGGCATATCTATTATCATTTTGTCATCAACTTTTACTTTTCCAAAATATACTATTGTTCCTTCTTTTAAAATTATTCCTTCTCTGTATGGAAGAACTGCTGTTTTGTTCACTACCTTTAGAACATATTTTTTATCATTATATTCTACAGTTATTTTATCACTTAAAATTTCTACTTTTTTTGATTTCTTTAAATTAGCAAATTTTATTGGTCTTATATCTATCATATCTATTGGACTATTCTTATCAGAATCATCTAATTGTTCTGCATATATATATTCACTAAAACTTAAAGATTCATCCATAGGCTTTGTTTCATAAAAGTAAAACTTCCATAAAGTATAACAGCCTGTAAAGGTAAATAATATCATTGTAAAAATAATTAATTTAATTAATAATTTCTTCATTATTTCTCACCTTTCTTTTTATTAAAAACATTTTCTCTCATTCGTTGAATTATTGATTTTGTACTTCTTCCATTTACTTTTTCCACTGTTCCTGAGATATTATTTCTATTTGTTTTTAACTCTTCAGGTCTTTCATATTTTCCTTTACTATTTAATTTAAAATTAATATTATAATTTTCTAAAGCATGTCCACCTTTTTCAGTTGTTGTTATCTCATTTCCTGTCATATAGTTTAAGATATCTTTTTTATTATTCAGTATTTTTACTTTATCTTTTCCTACTATATTTTGGATTTCCTGCAGCTCTTTTGTTCCTACTGCTGGTCCTGCTACTGCTATCAGTTTGGCATTATCTTTTATTAATTTTCTGCCTTCCTCTGTTTTATTTAGTTCTTTCAATACTTGAGTAAACTTTATTGTTCCTTGACTGTGGGCTATCATTCCATTTAGTATTGATGGGTCTGATTTTACTATTTCTGTTAAGTCTTTTGCTCCTATATTACTATTCATCATTATTCCAACTTTTCCTACTGCTGATTCTATTAAATCTGCTACTATTCCATTACTTGGATTATGCACTGTTATTTTTTGAACTGCTCCTGTTTTTAATGCTTCCAAATCTTCAGGGCTTAATGTTCCATTAAATGTACCTTCTGTTGCTCCTTCCAATGTATTTAAAATTCCATTTAATGATGTCTTTATATTAGAATTTTCTGCCTTCAGTTTAGCATATTCTTGTGGAGTAATTTCTTTAACTTCAGCTTCCAGCCTTATTTTTCCATTCTCATCATAGATTTCTTTTCCATTACGGTCTAAGACTGTTTTATATGTTGTTACATATATTTTTTCCTGACCTCTTATCAGTGCTTTTGGTTCTCCGTATATTCCCCCATTAGTTGCTTCTGTTGGAATTATTCCGAATATCTCATTTTTTAAATCTTTGTCTATTATTTTTTCTATTTCTCCATATACTTCATTGCAACTTTCGCTTAATTCTTTTTCTAGTTTTCCGTCTTTATATCCCATTAGTTTATCTAAATCTCTTCCTAGATTTCGTCCATGTTCTGACATAATTTCTTTAACTTTGTTCCAATCTCTTATTTCTGTCTGATGGTTTATTGTAATTTCATTTACAGTAATATCTTTTGTTATTTCCTGTGCCTTGCTTTCATCTCTGTTCAATCCTTCAGGATTTTCTTCTTTTCCTCCTACTGTTATTGTTCCGGCTCCTATTGTTGCATGAGTTATCTGTTCCCTGTCTGTTGCACTGTAATCTAGTTGCGATGTATAGT
>OGCU01000412.1_pt1 | contig 20679 bp, 19 predicted proteins | sample 1570251 | NCBI WGS metagenome assembly OGCU01 (sample SAMEA2582182, study PRJEB24529) | metagenome | biome: Human gut stool | place: China | collected 2011
TTTTGGGTTCAGGAATAGGTGGAGCTGTTATACAAAATGAGCAGCTCATTAATGGGAAAACTTTTCAAAGTGGTGAATTTGGTTATATGCTTTTAGAAGAAAATAAGACTTGGAGTTCTCTTTGTTCAACTATATCTTTAGTTGAACAAGCTAAAAAAATAACAAAAATAAATGATTTAGATGGTATTAAACTTTTTAACCTATCTTTGATTGAATATCCAGAATTAGAAACTCTTCTTAAAAAATATTATTTTAATTTATCAAAAGGAATATATAATTTACAATGTGCTTTTGATAGTGATGTCTTTATTATTAGTGGTGGAATAAGTTCTAATCCAATATTTTTTGAAAATTTAACAAATCACTTAAATAATTTTTATAATTCTTTAGATGATAAAGTAGAGATTCCTCTTATTAAAAAAGCTTTTTTTGAAAATGATTCAAACTTAATTGGTGCAGCATATAATTTTATAAAAAACATTTGATATGATGCTTATGTAGAACCTACATCTATTATTAATGAGATATATGAAAAATGGTGATAAATATCTCTATAAAATTGGGAGAGGATAAAAAAGAGATGCAGAAAAACTAGCTGGACATATTATTATATTGTCTATAATTTTAGGAATAACAATAACAATAACAATACTTGGAACTCTTTTTATAGAGCCGATACTAAAAAGCTTTGGAGATAGTTTTATCATAATTTTAAAAGTAAAAGGTCAGATTTGGAAATAAAAAAAGAGTATTTTTCTTTGTATTTAAATATTATAAAACTTATTTTGTCCATTGGAATATCTCAAGGAGCTCAATCAGTTATTGGATATAATTATGGAGTAAAACAGTTTGATAGAATGAAAGAAGCTCTTAAAATATCTATGGAAGTAATTACTTTTTAACTGTAAGTAAGGGGAAAATAGTTATAATGCTAAAAAGAAATCTCCTAAAGAAAGTGGTAGTTTAGAATATATTATATTTTTAAAGGATTTCAATGTTTTTTTAGTATATTTCTACAACTATATTAATTAGGAGGTTTAGGGATGATACTTTTTTATAAAAAAAATTCAAAAGAATCTGAAGAGGTTATTGAGATTTTAAAAGACTTTGAGAATGTTAAATATGTAGATGTTGAAGAGAATAAAACACTTGCAGAAGATTATTCTGTTAAAGTATTTCCAACTTTAATTATTTCAACAGATGATGATGTCAGTGAAGAAAATGTATTTGTTGGATTAAAGGAGATTGAAAGTTTTCTTGAAGTTGAAGAAGAAGATTTTTAATAGTTAATTTTTTTTAATTTTAAAATGCCAAAAAGATACTTTCTTCAAAATGAAGAGAGTATCTTTTTATTTACTTGTTTAAAATAAGTGATTCTAACTTAGAAACTCTTTCAATTAAATTGATTTGATCTTCTAGAGAATCTAAGAAAGATGATGTTGTCATAATATGATCTTCCAGATGTACTAAAAGTAATGATAACTCAATTTTTTCTCCTGAAGCTTCTTTTTGAATAAAATCAAAATGAAAAGAATGAGCTTCAAGTAAACTTTTTTTAGCTTCTTTAAAAAGATTTCTAGCCTCTTCAAATTTATTTTTATTAGCTAAATAAATTGATTCTTTTCCTAAAGATTTAGCATTCCCGGCAGAAGCTACACCAAGCATAATTTTTTCTAATATTTCTTCTGAAAATTGTTCATTCATAATAGTTCTCTCCTATTTCATTAAATTTAAAGCAAAATCTAATACTTTTTTTCCATTCATAGTTCCATAGTCAATCATATTTATAACTTCTACTTTTTTGTTATATTGATCAGCTATTTTTTGAAATTCTTTTTGTTTAAATTTTACTTGTGGTCCTAAAAGTATTAAATCGTAAACAGGTAATTTTTCATTAAACATTTCTAAAGGAACCGCATCTATTTCAACAGAAAGGTTATTTTCATCAGCAACAGCTTTCATTTTCTTAACAAGTAAGCTAGTTGACATACCAGCAGAACAACATAATAATATTTTTTTCATTTAAATCACTCCTTTTGTTTGAAAAAAGATTTATTTGTATTAATTTTTAAGTGTGTTAATAAAAACAATAATAGAATATTTTTTTTAAAAAGTCAAATCAAAATTAAAAAATACTTAAAAACATATTAAAATCGAACCTTTTTTATAAAAAAAGAAAAAAATGTTGACATTTTTTAAAAATAATATATAATTTTTTTAGAAAACGGTTTCGCAAAAATGTGGAGGGATTATGAAAAAGAAAATATTGTCATTGTTTTTTATAGTTAGTTCAATTATTTTAGCAAATAATCTGTTGAAAAATGGGGATTTTCAAAAAGAGTTATCTAGAGAAGTTCCAGATAAAAATGGTTATGTAGATACTAATAGTTCTTGGATTAAGCATTTTAATTCTGGTGGAGCTGGTAGTATTGAAATTGTAAATGGTGAAGTAATTGCAGTTTCGAAAAATGAAAATGCTCCAGAACATGGAGTTCAATTGATACAAGCGCCAATTCAATTAAATGCTGGAGCAATTTATGAGGTTTCTTTTGAAATAGAAGGGGAGAAAGAAACAGAAGTGACAGTTAAAATAGGAGCAGATGCTGATAGAGGATATTATGCATATTCATTAGAAACTATAGAGATTAAGCCTGGAAAGAAAGAGTATAAATATAGTTTTGAAATGTTAGCCGAAACTGATCTAAAAGGAAGATTTGAATTTTGGTTTACGAAAACTACTATTCCAGTAAAAATAAAGGATGTAAAGTTAAAAGAGATTGGAAAAATTGAAGAGAACAGAATGATTAATTTAAGAAGATTTGATAAACAGGAAAAATATAATGTTTTAAGATCAAATATAAATGAGTTATCAGACTTGGAAATATCTAATATAAAGAAATTAAAAATTAATGATATTTTTCAAAAAAAGATTGATTTAGAAAAAGATGGTAAATACGTAGTAAATATTAATGGTTTAGGTATTTACGAAATGGGTTTAGTAAATAATGATGGATTTACAGAGAAAGTTGATTTAGATTTATCTAAAGAAAAAAATAAACAAATAGTTTTAGAATATAAAAATAAAAGTGAAAAAAATGGTAAATTTTATATAAAAAAACTATCTAAAGATGGAAAGTTAGATAAAGTTGAATTAAAAAAGTATATAGGAAATCTTTTATGGAGTGATGAGTTTGAATATGAGGGGTTACCTTTAGAAAATAAATGGACTTATGAGGTAGGCGGCCATGGCTGGGGGAATGCAGAACTTCAATATTATACTAATGGAAATCCAAATAATGTAAATGTAAAAAATGGAAATTTAATAATAACAGCGAAAAAAGAGAGTTTAGAAAATAATGATTATACTTCAACAAGGATTGTATCTAAAAATAAAAATGATATGCTTTATGGAAGAATAGAGATAAAAGCTAAACTACCAAGTGCAGTTGGAACATGGCCAGCTATTTGGATGATGCCAACAGACTCAGAATATGGAGAGTGGCCAAAAAGTGGTGAAATAGATATTATGGAACATGTTGGGTATGACTTAGGGGTTGTTCATGGAACTGTTCATACTGAGAAATATTATTGGAAAAAATCTAATCAAAAAGGAGCTAAGATAGATGTAGCAAATCCAGATGAAAACTTCGCTGTATATGCTATGGAGTGGACACCAAATATAATAAAAATTTATAAAGATAATATTTTATATTTTGAATACGAAAAAGAAGAGTTATCTTCAGATGCGTGGCCATTTGATAAGAAATTTTATTTAATAATGAATATAGCTGTTGGAGGAGCATGGGGAGGGCAACAGGGAGTAGATGAAAATAACTTCCCACAAGAGATGGTAATTGACTATGTTAGGGTTTATGATTTAGGAATACTTTGCCACTTATCACAAGCATGATTTAGGAATAGATAATAATTAAATAGGGGGATGTAATGAAATTAAATAGATTATTGGTTTTAGGATGTATTTTATCTCAAATATCAACTCAAGTAATAGCCCAAGAAACTATAGAGAAGAGAGTAGAAAAATTAGAGGCTATAATAAAAAAACAAAATGAAGACATTAAAGTTTTAGAAAAAAAAGATTATTTTGATAAACTAGAATTTCATGGTTATTTTAGAACAGGAACTGATGGGAACTTAAGAGATTCTAATAGAAGAGTGTGGGATTCTTCTAAAAATTTAATAGGTAGATGGGGAAATGAATATGATACTTATGCAACATGGAGTTTATCAAGAAAATTTACTATGGATAATGGAGCATGGTCAAAAGTAAAGATAGAGCTAGATAACTGGAATAATTTTTATAATCCTACAATTGGAGAAGAAGCAAATCAAAAAATAAACTTAGCTGATTTGACTTTACAAATGGGAGATTTACCTATTTTTACAGGAGTGTTTAAAGAATCTATTATTACAGCAGGAAAAACTGGATGGAATAACGAGATTGCAGATATATTAGATTATTATTTTCAAGATATAGATGGAACAGGAGTAGGTATTGATAAAATTAAATTGAATGATGGGTATTTAAACTTGGCATATATATCAGCAGATTTTGAGGATAAAATAAATCAATATTATACAGAAACATTAACTCCTATATATGATTTAGGTCAAGTAAAAACTTCAGGAACTATAAGAGCTTTTAAAGGTATGTATACGCAAAATGATATAAGTTTTGAAATGATGTATGCTAATTCTCCAGATCATGATAGTATGAAATATTTTGGTGTAAATGAAACTGAAGTTTATAAAAGAGATGCAGCAGCAGATGGATTGTACACAGGATTATATTATAAACCTAGAAACTTTTTTGGTCTAAAAGGATGGGGGCAACATTATTTACAATATTCAAATGGAGTATTAGCTGGAAGTGGTTTAGGAAGACTAAATACTGTTGGAAATATGTTAGCTCATAAATCATCTCAAGCATATCAATTGGGATTAGGTGGAGGATATAATATTGCAGAGAAAGTAACGCTTTTATCAGCATTTAGAGCTACTTATACAGAAAAAATGGATGCAAGAGAGTACCAAATTAATCCAAGTACAAAAGATGAGTGGAAAACAGGATTTGCAGATACACAAAGAGAAATAGGTTTAACATTAAGACCAATATATACATTAAATAATTTTGTAGATTTATGGTTAGAAGCTGGAATTGGAAATATAAACTATAAAACATATAATGATATAGAAAATGATATATTAATTTATAAAGTTTCAGTAGGACCACAACTAAGATATAGTATAGGATATGCTGAAACAACAATAAGAGCTTATGTGACATATATAAACGAGCATAGAAAAGTTGACTATTCAAATTCAAGAGAGAAAAATAAGAGAAATGATCTAATTGCAGGTTTTCAAATGTCAGCTTGGTGGTAAAGGGTTGACATAACTTTAAAAAAATAATATCATCAATTAGTAGAAATGAAAAAATAAGGGGGAATTTATATAAAAATTGATGATATAGCAAGAATATCTGGATACTCAAAAGCAACAGTTTCAAAAGTAATTAATGACTATCCAGATGTTTCTTTAAAAACAAAGGAAAAAATATTGAAAATTATTCAAAAGTATGATTTTCAACCGAATATACAAGCTAGAAATTTAGCAGGAAAAAAAGATATTATAGTTGGTGTTTTTATTTTTGAAGAAACAGGAATGTATGGATCTTCTTATTTTAAAGAACTTGTAGCTTTAGTAACAGAAGCAGCAGAGGAAAAAAATATAAAAATACTTTTATCCATTGTAAAAAATTCTGAATCAAAAATGAAAATTAAATCTTTTATAGATAATGGAATGATACAGGGTGCAATTGTTATTGGAGTAAAGTTAGATGAACCAGAGTTAGAAAAGATGGCAGAACAAGGATATAATTTAGTAGTTTTTGATTATAAGAATACAATTAATTATAAAAATGTATTTTTAATAAACTCAAATAATTATGAAGGGGGAAGACTTGCTGCTAGATATTTACTTCAAAAAGGAATAAAGAAAGTTTTTCACTTAGAAGGAACTCAAGATAAACTAGCTGGAGTGGAAAGAAAAGATGGGTTTTTAGATGAGATAGATGGGCATGGAATAATTTATAAAATTTTACCAGGAAACTTCCAATTTCAATTAGGAAAAAATTTACTTAAAGATGAAATAAAAAAAGGGAATATTCCAGAAGGAATATTTTGTGCTAATGATGAAATGGCACTAGGGTGTTTAGAAGCTATTTATGAAGAAAAAATAGAAGATAAAAATATAGCTGTTGTAGGTTTTGATAATACTTTAATATCAAGTTTATATAGACCAAAATTAACAACGATAGGTTATAATTCAAAAAAAATGTCACAAAAAGCAATTGAGATTATAGAAAAAATGATAAATAAAGAGGAGTTGGAAGAGTTTATCTACGAAAGTGAGATTACACTTGAAAAAAGAGATACTTAATCTCTTTTTTTATAGATAACCGAAACCGTTTTCGAAAAAGGAGAAATATGAGATACTTAAGTTTTGATGTTGGTGGGACTAATATAAAATACTCACTAATAGATACTAATGGAAATATTTTAAAAAGTGGTAAATATACAACAATAACTAATAGAGAAGAATTTTTAAATAAAATAGAAGATATTGTAAAAGAAAACAGTGAAAAAATAGAAGGATTAGCATTTAGCATGCCAGGAGTTATTGATGTAGATAAAGGACATATGATAACAGGTGGAGCATTATATGAACTTTATGATTACAATTTTAAAGAGGAACTAGAGAAAAGAATAAAGATTCCAGTAGAAATAGAAAATGATGTAAATTGTGTAGCTTTAGCAGAAAAATGGTTAGGAAATGCTAAAGAAAATAAAAATTTTATATGCTTAACTATTGGAACAGGAGTGGGAGGAGCACTTTTTATAAACGATAAAATTGTAAGAGGAGCAAAATATTCTGCTGGAGAATTTGGATTTATGATAACAGAGAGATTAAAAAATATAGCTGATTCTACTCTTAGCATGAGAGGAAGTGTAAGAGGTGGATTGATTAAATCTTATGCTAAAAAAGTTAATCAAAACTGGGAAGAATTAGATGGAAAAAAAATATTTGAATATGCAGAAAATGGAGATAAGATTGCAATTGAAACTATAAATGAGTTTTATACAAATATAGCTTACTCAATATTTAATTTAATAGTTTCTTTAAATCCTGAAAAAATCTTAGTAGGAGGAGAAATATCTGTAAGAACGGATTTTATTGAAAAAATTAAAGAGAAGTTGGAAGAGTTAAAATCTGAAATAGTTGATTTGAAAAATTTAGAGTTTCCTGTAATTGAAAGATGTAAATTTCTAAATGACTCGGGAAAAATTGGAGCACTTTATAATTTTAAATTGATGCAAAAAAATAGAATGGAGGATTAAAAAATGAATTTAGAAAAATTTAATCAATTTTTAGAAGATAAATTTATGCCTTTAGCTGGAAGAATAGGAAATCAAAAGCATTTACAATCAGTTAGAGATGGATTAATATTAACAATGCCTTTAGCAATAGCAGGGTCAATATTTTTGATATTAGCATTTTTACCAATAAATGGTTATTATGAATTTATGACAAGTATTTTTGGAGAAACATGGATGACAAAGTTTTTATATCCAGTAAATGTAACTTTTGATATAATGGCAATCTTTGCAGTTATTGGAGTATCATACAGATTAGCTGAAAAGAATAAAATAGATACATTAACATCTGTAGCATTAGCACTAATGTGTTTTATGATGCTAACACCTTTTAAAATTTTTGGAAAAGGTGAGGTTTTATCAGGAATTCCATTAGCTTTAACAGGAAGCGGAGGATTATTTGTTGCAATTTTATCGTCTTTATTATCTGTAGAGTTATATACGTATATTGTTAAAAAAAATATAGTTATAAAAATGCCTGAGAATGTGCCACCAGCAGTTGCAAGATCGTTTACAGCTTTAATACCAACGATAATTATACTTCTTTTAAGTTGGGGAGTTAGATTAACTATAGAAACAACAGATTTTGTTCATTTGCATAATGTTATAAATCAAACGTTAACAGCACCTTTAACAAAATTAGCTGGAACATATTTAGGATTAATGACTATAGTTTTATTAATACAACTATTTTGGTTAGCTGGATTACATGGGACAGTAATAGTATTAGGAGTGTTAGGTCCCGTACTGGGAGTAATGGGAGATCAAAATAGATTGGCATTTCAAGCGGGAGAAGAGATTCCTCATATATTAGGAGGACCATTCTTTGACTTATATGTAAATATTGGTGGATCTGGTGGAACTTTTGCCTTAGCAATAATAATACTATTATTTGCTAAGAGTCAGCAGTTAAAAGAGATTGGAAAACTATCAATAGGAGCAGCATTTTTTAATATAAACGAACCAATTATATTTGGATTGCCAATAATAATGAATCCATATTTAATGATTCCATTTATAATGACACCATTGGTAACTTCATCTATTGGATATTTTTTAGTATCAACAGGACTATTATCAAAACTTCCTGGAATAACAATTCCGTGGACAACACCGCCAATTATAAATGGATATATAGCTTCTAATGGAATTTTATCAATAGCATTATTACAAATTTTATTAATATTTGTTGGAGGAGTAATTTATTACCCGTTTATAAAAATATATGATAATGAAAAATTAAAAGAGGAAAAAGAACAAGAAAGCGAAAATGAAAGAGAGTTGTTAAATAACAATTTTGAAACTAAAGGAGGAGAGATTTAATTATGAGTTTTCCAAAAGATTTTTTATGGGGAAGTGCAACAGCAGCATATCAAGTAGAAGGTGCTTGGAATCAAGATGGAAAAGGACCTTCAATTTGGGATTTATATTCAAAGATTCCAGGAACAACATTTGAAGGAACAAATGGTGATATTGCAGCTGATCATTATAATAGATATAAAGAAGATGTAAAAACAATGGCTGAAATGGGATTAAAAGCATATAGATTTTCAATAGCGTGGACAAGAATTTTACCAGAGGGATCTGGAGAGATAAATCCAAAAGGAGTTAAATTTTATAGTGATTTGATAGATGAATTGTTAAAATATGATATCGAACCAATGGTTACTCTTTATCATTGGGACTTACCACAAGCATTACAAGATAAATATGCAGGATGGGAATCGAGAGAGATAATAGATGATTTTGCAAATTTTGCAAAAATTTGTTTTGAGAATTATGGAGATAGAGTAAAATATTGGATTGTTATGAATGAACCAAATGTATTTATAGATTTAGGTTATTCAATAGCATTACATCCACCTGGAGTAAAAGATAAAAAAAGAGCTTTAAATGCTGGACATATAACGGCTTTGGCAAATGCAAAAGCTATAAAATTATTTAGAGATATTGTACCAAATGGAAAAATAGGTTCAAGTATAGCTTACGGTCCTGCTTATAGTGCTTCAAATTTACCTGAGGATAAGGCAGCATTAGAAAGATATTATAATCATGCGGTATGGTGGTGGTTTGATGTTTATTTTAAAGGAGAGTATCCACAAGATGCATTAGATTATAATCAAAAAGTTCATGGAGCTCCAGAGATATATAGTGGAGACTTAGAATTATTAAAAAGTGTAAATTCAGATTTTATAGGAATAAATTACTATTGTACACAGATGATAGCTGATAATAAAGAGAATGTAGGATATAATGGTATGAATAATTCAGGTGAGAAAAATAGTCAAAAAGAAAATGGCGTTCCAGGGCTTTTTAAACATGTTAGAAATACTAATTTAGAATATACAGATTGGGATTGGGCAATTGATCCAGATGGATTAAGATATGGAATGTTACAATTAAAAGAGAGATACAATCTTCCAATTCTTATAAGTGAAAATGGTTTAGGAGCAGTTGATCCAATAGATGTTGAAGGAAATATTCAAGATATTCCAAGAATTGATTATTTAAGAGAACACATTATAGCTTGTAGAAATGCTATAAACGAGGGAATAGATTTAATTGGATACTGCACATGGTCGTATATAGATTTATTAAGTTGGTTAAATGGATATAAAAAACAATATGGATTTGTATATATAGATAGAGAAAATAACTTAGCAAGAAAGAAAAAAGCTAGTTATTTCTGGTATAAAGAGGTTATTGAATCTAACGGAGAAAAAATATAGCCATAAAGAATTGAAAAAATACTGAAAGAGTAACATATGATACATATTTTATTTTCATATTAAGGTAAAATTCATTTTAGATAGTTTTAATTTTATTTAATAAAAATTGAGGTGAAATAAAATGAATGCAATAAGAAATATGGAGTTCAATAAAGTTATAAATTTGAAAGATTTAGTTCCTTATGGAGAAAAAACAATAAATAGTATGATGATTGCTTTAAAAAATTCTTTGAATTCAGCTGTTTTTGCTTTTGATAAAGAAGAGATGTTAAGTGAACATAGTGCTCCAGCAGATGCTTTAGTTTATGTTTTAGACGGAGAGTTAGAAATTTCTATAAATAAAATAGTTCATAAAGTAAAAAAAGGTGAGATGATATTAATGCCTGCAAATATACCTCATGCTTTAAAGGCTTTAGAAAAGGCTAAAATGTTATTGATAATAGTAAAAAAACACGAAGAGATTGGTGGGTTTGTAAATTTAGAGTATTCAAAAGAACTTTTAATGAAAGATATAGTGACTGGATTTAAAGGTGGAGTTGTCAGTAAAAGAGTTTTAAATTTAGAGAATCTAACGTCATTAATGTTTGCCATATCTGAAAATGAAGAGATTGAGCATAATAAAACTGAAGGTGAACTGCTTATTTTAAATTTACATGGAGAACTAGATATAGCTATTAATAATCAGAAAGAGATTTTAAAAGAGGATCAAATTATAGTAATCCCTCCTAATGTTCTGTATGAAATAAAAGCTAAAACAGATAGTAAATTTCTGTTAATTGAAATTAATTAGATTTAAAATAAACATATAAAATTACCCCTTACTTATATTTAAGTAGGGGGTAATTTAAATTTACAATTATTTAGATAAATATTTATAAATACCTCTTATCCAGTTATCAAAATACATATGCTCAGAAGACATAACATCATACATTTGAGGAGCGATAGTTTGGAAGTACTCTTTAAAAAGATCTAAATCTAAAGCCTCCATTCCTGTTTGTCTTTTAATTTTTAAAAACATTTTTCTAACGTCATTAGGAGAATACCCTGTATTCTTTTTTCCTAAATTGATAGGTTCGTTATTTTTTTTAAGTTTATTTTTTTGACAAAGTAAAAAAGCAGCGTGCTTCACAGCAAAAACTCTATCAGTTAAAGCTAATTTAATTACAAGAATTTTTACAAAAAAATACTCCTCATCATTTAAATCGTAATCTTTAATTTTATCTAAAGCTTCTAATCTAGTTTTATAAGATAACTCATTTTTCAAATCTTTTATAATTGATAAAAAATTACTCACATCTTCACTATTATTTTCAGATACCTCATCAAATAATGGAATATAAACTAAAGATTTTTCATTTTCATATTGAAATATCTCTCCTTTATTTACATTTGGCGAGATTACTTCTTTTCTCAAATAATCTGGTGAGATATACTCAATTTTATATTCCTTCACTTTTTTCTCACCATTTAAATATACTGTTTCTTTTACTGTAGAATATATATCTTTTATATCAGAAATTCTATTTAGTGATGCAAAAATTGATGTTCCTATTAATAAAAACATAGCTATTTTTTTTATCATCTATCCACCTCTGTAAGAACTATTATTTCATTCATATCTATTATATTAAATGGTAATTTTACTAAATATTCTACATTATTTTCATATTTTTTTCTTATTTCACATACCTCTCCAATATATAAACCTTTTGGGTATATATCACTTATTCCAGAAGTATAAACTTTATCTCCTACAGATAATTGTGCTTCATGAAATGATACAGGTTCAAAAATAAGTTCATCACTTCTATTTCCTTTTACTATACCTACTGTATCCCCTGTTGCAGTTGCACTAACTACTGAATCTTGAAAAGTTATCATTTGAACAACAGAGTAATTTTTAAATACTTTTTCTACTTTTCCAATTAGAGATTCATTATATAAAACTGGCATATTTTTTTCTATTCCATCTATTTCACCAATATTTATAGCAAAACTTTCATACATCTCTCTAGTTTGTTGAAAACTTATTTTCCCAACTTTAAATTTAAATTTAAAATGATCTTTCATATCTAAAAGTTCTCTTAGTCTATCATTTTCCTCTAATAACCTTTGATTCTTTTCTTCAATTAAAGACTTTTCTGCTAACGTATGTTTCAATTTATTATTTTCATTTAATAACTCTTTATAATTTATAACACTCTCTGTGCTCTCTTTAGCTTTTTTACCTAAAAAATATACACGAGATTGAAGAGGTAAAAAAATCTCTTCAATCTCTGTCATTGTATACATAAATACGTCTTTAGCAAAGAAAACTACAACCATTAAAATTATAAAAATATATATAATGTTTAATACTTTATTTTTTTTCTTTCCTATTTTCATCTCTATCCTTTTATAATTTCAACTAATATTTTTGATAAATCTACTAAGTCTTTTATCTCAATATACTCCTCTAAAGTGTGAACTTTTGTCATTCCTACAGCTAGGTTTACACTTGGAACACCTTTACTATTATAAATATTTGTATCACTACCTCCACCTGAAGATGCAGTCTCACTTTTTACACCAGCTTTTTCACAAGCAGCTTTTACAATCTCTACAACCTCTTCACAATCTTCAAGTGCAAATCCAGGATACTCAACTTTAACATCATTTTCTAATTTTGCTCCAAAATCATCGCAAACCTTTTGGAATATATTAAATGTTTCATCTAATAAAGATTGTAATTTTTCATTTGATAAACTTCTAGCTTCATAATCTAATTCAACTGATGGCATAACGATATTTGTGGCTTGTCCTCCACTTACAACTCCTATATTTGAAGTTGTTTCAGTATCAACTCTACCTAATTTTATTTTAGTTATTGCATGTGCTGCAACTGTCAATGCATTTATTCCACTTTCTGGAGAAATACCTGCATGTGCTGGCTTTCCTATAATTGTTATTTTTCCTCTAGCTGCTGACGGAGCTTTTGTAATTATTTTTCCTGGCTTTCCACTTGAATCTAATATAAATCCAAAATCTACACCGTAGCTATCAATATCAAAAGATTTTGATCCTAATAACCCAATCTCTTCTCCCATAGAAAAAACTACAATTATTTCTGGATGATCTAAATTATTTTCTTTTATTACTCTTAACATCTCTATGATAGCTGCAATTCCACCTTTGTCATCTCCACCTAATATAGATGTCCCATCTGATTTTATTATACCATTCTCTATTACTGGAACAACTTTTTCACAAGGCACAACTGTATCCATATGAGCACTAAATAAAAACTTCTTCTTTCCTGTAGCTTTTAAAATTCCAATTATATTTCCACAGTTTCCACCATTTAACTCACCTGCATTATCTTCTTTTACTTCTAACCCTAATTCTCTTAAAACTTTTAATAAATAGTCTCCCATAGCTCTTTCATTTTTTGAAGGAGATGAAATTTTTACCATATCTAAAAAATTTTCTACTAATCTAGCTTCTCTTATCATTTGCCCTCCCACAGGTTATCTGTTTTTTGATATTCTTCTCTAGATTATATTACATTGTCATTCCTTTGTAAAGAGTTAAAGGTAACAAAAAATAACAGTAGTTAGGTACTACTGTTATTTTTTTCTAATATATTTATGTTATTTTAAGTCTTTTTTTGAGTAATACTTTGTATGTAGTATTCTATGAGCCTCTGAACTTAATGGATGCTCTAAATATTTTTCGTATAGTGATTGTATGTATGGATTTTCATGTGATTTTCTAAATGTTTTTCCATTATCTATACTTTGCAATCCTTCTGCTCTTTTTACAATTTTTTCAAAATTTCCATGATGGTAAGGTTGTCCTCCCCCTCCAACACATCCTCCTTTACATGCCATTATTTCTATTGCATGAAAAAATTCTTCTCCTGTTTTAACTCTATCTAAAATATCTCTTGCTGCAGATAACCCATTTGCTATTCCAATTTTTACAATAGTATCTCCAACCTTAACTTCACTTATTTTAATACCTTCCATTCCTCTCATAGCTTTAAAATCTACATCTTCTAAAGTTTCATTTGTTACCCATTCATATAGTGTTCTTGTTGCTGCTTCTATAACTCCGCCTGTTCTACCAAAAATAACAGCTGCTCCTGTTGAATAACCTAAAGGATTATCAAATTCTGATTCATCTAATTTTCTTAAATCTATATTTGATTGTTTTAAAAGATGAGCTAATTCTCTTGTCGATATTGAATAATCTACATCTGGAATTCCATCAGTTGCAAACTCCGGCCTAGAGGACTCGTATTTCTTTGCTAAACAAGGCATTATGGAAACATTTATTATTTCATCTCTTTTAATTCCTCTTGCTGGTCCCCATATGTTCTTTAATACCGCTCCAAACATCTGTTGTGGTGATTTTGCTGAAGATGGTATATCTAGCATATCTGGATAATGGTGTTCTATAAAATTAACCCAAGCTGGACAGCACGAAGTTAGAATTGGAAGTTTTACACTCTTATCACCACTTAAATACTTTTCTAATCTTTGCTTAAATTCTGCTGCTTCCTCCATTATAGTTAAATCTGCTGCATAATCCGTATCAAATACATCATCAAAACCTAATTTTTTTAATGCTGTTACCAACTTTCCAGTTACATCTGTTCCTGGCTCATATCCAAATTCTTCACCTATTGCAACTCTTACTGCAGGTGCTACCTGAACTGTAACTCTTTTTCTTGGATTTGCAATATCTTTTATAAGCCCCCATGTGTAATCTTTTTCATACAATGCTCCAACTGGACATACAGCCACACACTGTCCACAGAATGTGCAGTTAGTTTTATCTAAATCTGATTCAAAAGCTGTTGAAACAACTGATTTAAATCCTCTATTAACTGCTGATAAAACTTGACATTTTTGAATATTATTACACATATTCTCACATCTTCGACACATTATACACTTATCTAAATCTCTAACTATCGATGGAGAAACCTCTCTTCTATACTCAAATATTTTCCCCTTAAATCTGATATCTCTTATTCCAAACTCCATTGCCAAAGTCTGTAAATCACATTTCCCATTCTTAGCACATATTAAACAATCTGTTGGATGATTTGATAACATTAATTCTAGTACATTCCTTCTTTTTTCTAAAACTTCCATAGTATTTGTATTTATTATCATTCCTGGTGATACTGGTGTTGCGCAAGCTGGAACTAAATTTTTTCTTCCTACAACTTCAACAACACATATTCTGCAAGAAGCACAATCATTTTTAAATCCAATCTCTGGAATATTCATATAACATAAGCTTGGTATTTTTATTCCAGCTGTTTTAGCTGCCTCTAATATTGTTGTTCCTGCTAAAGCTTCTATTTCTTTACCATCTATTATAACAATAACATTTTTCATAAATTACCTCCACTAAGCTATATCTATTGCACTAAACTTACAAGCATTATAACAAGCACCACATTTTATACATCTACTTTGGTCTATAACATGTCTTTCTTTAACTTTTCCATCAATACATGCAACTGGACATACTCTTGCACATGCTGTACATCCTACACATTTATCATTTATTAGATATCTTCTTAAAGCTTGACACTGTCCGGCTCTACATTTTTTATCATGTATATGCTCTAAATACTCATCTAAAAATTGATTTATTGTAGATAAAACGGGATTTGGTGAAGTTTGCCCTAGTCCACAAAGAGAAGTTGTTTTTATTGTTTGAGATAGCTCTTTTAATAGTCCTATATCCTCTTCCTTTCCCTCTCCTTTTGTTATTCTATCTAAAATTTCCCACAATCTAGTATTTCCTATTCTACAAGGTGCACACTTTCCACAAGATTCATCAACAGTGAATTCTAAATAAAATTTAGATACTGCAACCATACAGTCATCTTCATCCATTACTATCATTCCACCTGATCCCATCATAGACCCTTTAGCTAAAAGAGTATCAAAATCTATTGGTGTATCTAAATCTTTTTCAGTTAAACACCCACCTGATGGACCTCCTGTCTGAACAGCTTTAAATTTTTTATTATTCTTTATTCCACCACCGATTTCAAAAATAACTTCTCTTAAAGTTGTCCCCATAGGAACTTCAACTAAACCAACATTATTTATCTTTCCAGCTAAAGCAAAAACTTTTGTTCCAGGAGAATTTTTTGTTCCAATACTTCTAAACCACTCTACCCCTTTTAAAATTATTTGAGCAATATTAGCTAAAGTCTCAACATTATTCACTATTGTTGGTTTCCCCCAATATCCCGATTCAGCTGGATATGGTGGTTTTGTTGTTGGTTCTCCTCTTCCACCTTCCATAGAGTGTATTAATGCTGTTTCCTCTCCACATACAAATGCTCCAGCACCATATTTTATTTCAATATCAAATTGGAAATCTGTTCCAAATATTTTCTCTCCTAATATTCCATTCTTTCTAGCCGTTTCAATCGCCTTTCTCAATCTTTCTATTGCTAATGGATATTCAGCTCTAATGTAAACTAATCCCTTTGTAGCTCCTATAGCATATCCAGCAATAATCATTCCCTCAATAACACTATGTGGATCTCCCTCTAAAATAGATCTGTCCATAAAAGCACCTGGATCTCCTTCGTCAGCATTACACACTACATATTTTTGATCTGATATATTTTTAGAGGCAAATTCCCATTTCAAACCTGTTGAGTATCCTCCTCCCCCTCTTCCTCTTAAACCTGAATCTTTAATTACTTTTACAACACTTTCAGGGGTCATTGTTGTTAATATTTTTTTTAAAGCTGCATAACCTTCAGCTGCCATATATTGTTCAATCGATTCTGGATCTATACTACCACAATTTTTAAGAGCAATTCTTATCTGTTTTTTATAAAACTCCATATTTTCCCCTTCAAAAACTCTCTCACCATTTTTAGGGTCTATATAAAGTAGCTCTACTATTCTTTTCTCACTAATTATGTCCTCTACTACTATTCTTTCTGCATCTTCTGGCTTTACTTCAATATAAAATGTATTTTCTGGCATTATTTTTACTATAGGTCCTTTTTCACAAAATCCAAAACAACCTGTTTGTATGACTTCAACATCATTTTTTAATCCATGCTCTTTAATTGAATTTCTTAAATTTTCTACAATCTGTTCTCCTTTTGCAGATAAACAACCAGTACCACCACAAACAAGTATTTTCTTTTTTTCTTTCATAATTAGCCTCCTAAAATACTTTTAATGTAATATCGATCCTCTATTTTGATGCTTCTTTCCTATATTTTTCTAAGATTTTTTTCATATCTTTAACCTCTTCTTTTCCATAAACATCTTTTCCTATTAAAACTACTGGAGCTAGTCCACATGCTCCAACACATCTTAATGCATCTATAGAAAACAATCCATCCTCTGTTGTTTCTCCTACATCAATTCCTAAGTAATTTTTTACACTATTTAAAACTTTTTCAGCCCCTCTAACATAACAAGCTGTACCCATACAAACTGATATCGGATGCTTTCCTTTTGGTTTCATTGAGAAGAAATGATAAAAACTTACCACTCCATACACTTTAGCAATTGGAATATTCATCTCTTTTGCTATAAACTCCTGTACTTCTTGTGGTAAATATCCAAAAATCTCTTGTCCTTTATGAAGTACAGAGATTAATGCTCCATTTTTTTCTTCAATCTCACTTATATACTTCTTTAACTCTTCAAACATCTCTTTTTTTAATTTATTATCACAAGCCATTTTTACCTCCTATTTTTCATTTTAATTTTTCCCAAAGAATTTATTCTATTTTATTACTATATTTTTTTTAAAAAATCAATAGCTAGAACAATTTAAATTTTCAAATAAAAAAACCTGTAGACATAATCTACAGGTTTTAATTGTTTAATTATTTTGCTGCTTTGTAAGCGTTCTCTGATCCGAAAACTTCTTTAATTTTTTCTTTATAGTATGATTTCATCTCTTCTTTTGCAACACCTAAATATTTTCTTGGATCGAACTCTCCAGGTTGCTCAGCAAATACTCTTCTTACTCCTGCTGTAAATGCAAGTCTTCCATCTGTATCTACGTTTATTTTTGCAACACCTGATTTTGCTGCTCCCATTAACTCAGTGTTAGGGATTCCAATAGCGTCTTTTAATACTCCACCATATTTTTTGATCTCTTCAACGTATTTTTGAGGTACTGCTGATGATCCGTGTAATACGATTGGGAATCCTGGGATTCTTCTTTCGATTTCAGCTAATATTTCTAACTCTAACTTTGGATTTGTTCCAGGTTTGAATTTGTGAGCTCCATGTGAAGTTCCAATAGCGATAGCTAATGAATCCACTCCAGTTCTTGATACAAACTCTTCAACCTCATCAGGATTTGTAAATATGCTGTGCTCAGCAACAACGTCATCTTCTACTCCAGCAAGAACTCCTAATTCAGCTTCTACTGTAACGTCAAATTTCTTTGCATATTCAACAACTTCTTTTGTGATTGCTATATTCTCGTCAAATGAATAGTGAGATCCATCGATCATTACTGATGAGAATCCTGCATCTATACATGATTTTACTGCATCTAAGCTTGGTCCGTGATCTAAGTGAAGCGCTACTGGAATATCTGATCCCATAGCTCTTGCTCTGTCTACAGCTGCCTTAGCTAAAAGTGGAGTAACCTCTTTTGTCATATACTTTAATGCTCCTGTTGAACATTGTAATATAACTGGTGATCCCATCTCAGCACAAGCTTCAACGATTGCAAGCATTTGCTCCATATTATTGAAGTTAAATGCTGGAACAGCATAGTGCTCTTTGTTAGCTTTTGCGAACATTTCTCTAGTATTAGATAATCCTAAATCTTTGTAATTATATGACATAATTTTCCTCCTAATATTTTATTCATCTATTAATATAACAAATTTTTACACTAAAATCAATTTTTGAAACTATTAGTTTTTTATCTTTATTTGACTTAAAATATATCTAAAAAACCACTTTATCTTTCTTTTACTTTTAAATATCTTAAAAACCTCAGGTATTAACTCTATTACATCTTCTATTACCCTTTGGTATGAAGATAGACTTTTGGGCAATATATTTTGAGTATTTACTAACCAAGATAAAAGAATTAAATTTATAATCCTTAAAAAGCTTGAAGTAAAATTTAAGATTCCACCCTTTGTAACATATATACTGTAAATTTTAAATAGAACCTCTCCCTCTTGATGATAATATATCTGAGCCAAAAAAGTAGTTAAATATATAAATATAAGAAATTTTAATTTCTTTAAATGTTTTAAAAGTTCTTTATTGAATATAATATTCAATACAACTCCAATAAAAAGAAGAACTCCCAATACCGTCATATTTTTAACAAATAGATTCAAAACAAATAAAATTAAAAGACTACTTTTTAACAACAGTCATACCACCCATATATGGTACTAAAACTTCTGGTATTAAGAATGATCCATCCTCTTGTTGATAATTTTCCATAATTGCTACTAGAGTTCTACCTACTGCTAATCCTGATCCATTTAATGTATGACAGAATTCACTTTTCGAATTTCCTTCTGGTCTATATTTTAGTCCCATTCTTCTAGCTTGGAAATCTCCACAGTTAGAACAAGATGAAATCTCTCTAAATTTATTTTGACCAGGTAACCATACTTCTAAATCATAAGTTTTAGCTGCTCCAAATCCCATATCTCCAGAACATAATTGAATAACTCTATATGGTAATCCTAATCTTTGTAATATTGTTTCTGCATTAGCAACCATTTTCTCTAGCTCATCATATGATGTTTCAGGTGTTGCTAACTTTACCATTTCAACTTTATTAAATTGATGTAATCTTATTAACCCTTTCATATCTCTTCCATAAGAACCAGCCTCTCTTCTGAAACAAGGTGAATAAGCTGTATAATATTTAGGTAAATCACTTTCATTTAATATCTCTTGTCTATGTATATTTGTTAATGTTATTTCTGATGTTGAAATTAAGAACATATCATCAGTTGTCTTATACATATCCTCTTCAAATTTTGGTAATTGTCCTGTTCCTTCACAAATATCTCTTTTTACAATAAATGGTGTTAGATGCTCTGTGTATCCATGCTCTGTTGTATGAGTATCTAACATAAAGCTAATTAAAGCTCTCTCTAATCTTGCTGCTGCTCCTCTATATACTACAAATCTTGAACCTCCTAATTTTGCTCCTCTTTCAAAGTCTAAAATTTCAAGATTTTCTCCTATTTCCCAGTGCTCTTTTGGTTGGAAAGTAAACTCTCTAGGTGTTCCCCATCTTCTTATTTCAACATTATCCTCTTCGTCTTTTCCGATAGGAGTACTTGAGTGGTACATATTTGGAAATGTCATTTGGAAATATGTTACCTTCTCTTCTACTTCTGCAAGTTTTGCATCTAGTTCTTTTATTTCAGCAGAAACTTTTCCCATCTCAGCTATAATTTCAGAAGCATCCTCTCCTGCCTTTTTTCTTCTAGCTACTTCTGCAGACTC
>OGCU01000419.1_pt1 | contig 20469 bp, 23 predicted proteins | sample 1570251 | NCBI WGS metagenome assembly OGCU01 (sample SAMEA2582182, study PRJEB24529) | metagenome | biome: Human gut stool | place: China | collected 2011
TCCAACTTTTAAACATGGCATATGAGGTTCCAATGGAAAGAAAAGAATGAATCTATCTTTTGTCATTTTACAAATCACTTCTATCTCTCCATCTAAGTGATCATAATCTTTTTCTGAATCATAATTATTTCTTTCTTTAAGCACTTTTCTTGCTGAATATCCAAATTTTTCTTCTCCATCAATTATCAATTGAATATCTATATATTTTTGATGGCTCTCAAAACAAGTTTCAGAAATTTCTCTTGTCATCAGATTCTCCTGAACATTAAAATATACATTATCCCCATCTATATCATGTCTTCCTTCAGAAGCATTCAAATAATCTCCTGCCATTATACTCTCAATAGCTCTGTCAAAATTAACAGATATTCCCTTATAGTTTTTTAAATTTTCTAAAGTATCAAATATCATTTTACATCTCCCTTAAATACCCTATTATTTCCTCTTGGTTTTTTATATTTTTCAACAACTTTATTAAATATGTATGAAAATATTATTATGGTTATAACCCCAACAGCTGTTCCATACACTCTATTAGTATAATAAAGCATTGGAGTCAACCCTGGTTTTTTCATATTAACCATTATAAACATAAATACTATTCCACCTAGAGAAGCTGGTACTTTTACAAATATTTCTGTTATTATTATTACAAGTATTATCCCTACAGAGCACCAAAACGTTCCAGTGAAACCTGAAAAATATAGAGCAAATGCTACAAACCCTCCAAATACTGTACTGAGAAATCTTTCCTTTGTTCGCAAAAGAAGCTCATTCCATTCAAGTCTAAATGGTACTACTATAGCAAGAGCACAGTAATACAAAGTATAATTTGTTATATACACAGGATCAAAAAAGTGATTGATAAATTTTATTACTGCTAGTCCTAAAATTACAGCCATTCCAGGTTCCAATCCCCTCATTATCTGCTTTTTCAAATCAGCTTTTGGCATTGGTGGCACCTTATTCTTCATCTCTTCTTTGTTAAAAAATGCATTGTACAACGTTATTACAAGAGAAATAGCTGCAACCCCTGCAAAAGTTCCTATCACCCTCTCCATGAGATACCCAACTGGTGTTCTCTCAGGGTCCACATTCAGCATTATGTAGGTAAAAGCTATACAACCTACAGATGATGGAACTCTCATTACTATCTCATTGAAACAACATACAACACACAATCCTAATATGTACATAATAAGATTTTCCTGAAATCCCATATAGCATATAAGAACTGCTATTACCCCTCCAAATATGGTTGTCATAACTCTCTCATAAGCTTGTTTTCTTGTTTTTGAATCATTCAAATCTGATACATTTAAAGCCCCTATCCCTGCATAAAAATGTGAAAGGTTAAAATAATTACATACCCATATGGATATGGCAACTGCTATTGATACTAAAAATGCTCGCTTTAGTATCTTGACATTTTTTTCTACCATAGTTCTCCTCAGATTACTCAGCTAAAATCATGGCATCTCTCCCCAAGAAATAAAATTTTTAGCCTTTTCTTTTTCAATGATAAATATATCTTAAATATATTTATTATTATTTTATCTTTTTTAGTGCATTTTTACAATAGTTTTATTTCATTTTTCTTTCAAGCCATGCTATTTCTGCATCTATTTCTTTTGAACTATTTTTCCCATTAAATTCTTTAGCTTTTTTATAGCAGTCTAAAGCTTCTACATATTTTCCTATCTTCTTGAAAACTGCCCCTGCTTTTTTATATATCCATGTATCTCTTCTATTTTCCTCAGTAATTACTTTGAAATAATATTTTGCTGCGTTTTCATAGTCACCCATTTTCTCATAATTAGCAGCTATACTATAATTTTCTACTTTACCGTTTTTTTTTTACTTTTTTTATAGTATTCAGCTGCTTCTTCTCTTCTTCCAAGTTTTGTAAGAATATCAGCTATATTTGAAAGATTAGTTGAATCTTCAGAATCATTTTCTTCTATTTTTTTATAATACTCTAAAGCAGTATCATAATTTCCTATCTCCTTATATACATCTCCCAGTTGCTCCAAAAGCCAGTTAGATGGTTCTTTTTCTTTATCTTCCTCTGCTTTTTTTAAGTACTCTAATGCTTCTGTATGTTTTCCAAGCTTAGTTAAAAGCCAACCATATTCTCCATTTATCCAAGAGTCATTTCTTCCTTGTTTCATAGCTCTTTCTATATATATCATAGCTTCTACATATTTATCTTGTTCTCCAAGATTCCAACCTATTTGTGAGTTTAACCAGTCATCTGGCTCTTCCATTTCTTCAGCTTTTCTTAAATATTCCAAAGCTTTTTCAAATTCATCAAGCATACCTAAATTCCAACCTATTTCTCTGTACAGCCATGCATCTGAATTTTCTTCCATTTCCTCGGCCTTTTTCAAGCATTCTAAAGCCTCTTTATATTTTTCTAATTTCCCTAAATTCCAACCTAACTCTCTGTTAACCCAAGGGTCATCTCTTCCTAACTCTTTTGCTTTTTTCAAATATAAGATAGCTTCTTCAGTTTCTCCCAGCTTCCCTAAATTCCATGCAAACTCTGTGCAAATCCAAGGAGTTAAATTCTCTTTATCCTCTGCTTTTCTTAAATATTCCAAAGCTTCTTTAGGCTTTTTAGCTCTTCCTAAATTCCAAGCAATCTCTCTATACAGCCACTTACTGCTATCTCCTTGCTCTTCTGCTTTTTTCAATCTCTCAAGAGCTTCTGTATATTTTCCTAATTTTCCCAAATTCCAGCCTATTTCAGTATTCAGCCATGAATCAGCTTTTTCAAGTTCCTCTGCTTTCAGTAGATATTTTAGAGCCTCTTCTTCTCTATCTCCTTCTAACCTACCAATACACCACCCATATTCTCTAAAGAACCATGCATCATTTCTTCCCATGTCTTCAACTTTTTTTAAATATTTATAGGCTTCATCATATTTATCTATTCTATCATAGTTCCAACCTATCTCGCTGTTAATCCATTCATCATCTCTTCCCAATTCTTTTGCTTTCAAAAGGTATTCCAAAGCTTCTTCAGTTCTATCTAATTTTCCTAAATTCCATGCAAGAGTAGAAAAAACCCATGTATCTTCTCTTCCCTGTTTTACTGCTTTTTTTAAGTAGTTCACTGCCTCTTCATCTCTATCCATTTTTCCTAAGTTCCAGCCTATTTGAGAATTTGTCCATGCATCAGGCTCTTTCATTTTTTCTGATATTACAAGATTTTCAAGAGCTTCTTCATATTTTTTTAATATACCTAAATTCCAACCTAACTCCTCAAATATCCAGTTGTCATCTCTTCCTAATTCTTTAGCTCTATTCAGATAGTAGACTGCTTCTTCATTCCTATCCAATCTTCCCATATTCCAACCTAATTCACTATTAATCCAAATATCATCTCTTCCTAGTTCTTTAGCCCTATTCAGATAATATACTGCTTCTTTACTCTTTCCCAAAGCCCCTAAATTCCAACCTATTTCGCAGCACAGCCACGAACTCTCTTCTCCTTCTCCCTCTACTTTTCTTAAATACTCTAATGCTTCTTCTCTTCTTCCTAATTTTCCTAGAATCCACCCTGTTGTTGAATTAGTCCATGTATCTGTTTCCCCATTCATCTCATTCTCGGTAAGGAGCTCTAGAGCTTTGTCGTATTCCTGATTTTCTAAAAGTTCATCTACCCTGTTTTTTAAATCTTCCATTCTTCCTCCTTATTCTATATTCAAAAACATTGTCCTATTAAGTGTTTCAAACCCTTTTGCTTCGTAAAAAGATAAAGCTTCAAAATTCTGCTCATAAACTTTTAATTCTATTCTGTTTATATTCCAATCTCTTGCCCAGTCTATAACACAGTCTATAAGCATACTCCCTATCCCATGTCCTTTAAATTTCTCACTAACCACAAGATTATCCAAAGCTACCCATTTCATGTCTGTTTTCACTGGAAAAGGCTGATTTTGAGTAACCATAACTTCTGCCATTCCTATAATTTCTTTATCACGTTCAGCTACAAATATTTCTCTATATGAAGTTTCTATAATACTTTTTATATATTCAATAGGTCTGCCTTCCTCTTCTGGCTTTTTAAAAAGTTCTGGATATTTTTCCAAATGAAGTTCATCAACTTCTTTATACAAAACATTAATGCTTTCTGTATCCTCTAATTTTACAGTTCTTATTATTATGTCCATTTCTCCCCCCTATACCAAGTATTTCTCTTCCAAAAATAAAAAGAGATCAGCTTTTTAGCCTCTCTCTTTATTTTATCATTATAATAGGTTTTCTGCTAGACTGATTATTTTATTCTGTATATGAAGCTGTAAATGTTATCACAGTTCCTTTTAAATTTTTTACTTTACTCTTTTGGGTATCCCATGTATAGTCATATTCATATACTATCCCATCATTTTTTATTGTTTTACTTTTTTCTACAATGCCAAGTCCTATGTCATTTTGAGGAATATTCAGAGTATATTTCAAATTCATATCTCCTGTCCCTGTAAGTGTTAAAGTATGCCCTGATACTCTTCCAATCTGTCCATCTAAAAGAATCCCAAAATTAATTTCATTTTTGTTAGAAGATATTGTGATAGGATCTTTTACTTCATAGACTGCTGTTGCTCTAAAGCTTGTTCTTTCACTTGAATAAATTGTAATTGTGAAAATTATAGTAAATAGTAAGATTATTTTTTTCATTTTCCTCCTATCTATAAATTGCTGTCAATCTTATTACTCTCATTTTCTCATCATCTGGAGTATTTTTTGATATAGATTTGCCACTTTTTAAAAGCTCAATATCACTATCTTCCAATTTTTTGCTTTTAAAATTAATATCAAAAACTGATTTAGAAGTTTCTTTTCCAAGTTTTGAGATATTTATATTGACCAATCCATTCTTTTCTCCTGATAGTTCTACATCATCATGATTAAATACAAGTTTTACTTCTGTTCCTTCCTGTGAAAATTCCAACTCAACCTTAGGAGGAACTCTATTTTCTACTCCTTTCATCTCTATTATTAAACCTTTTAGTGTAACTTCTGATTCTGCCTTCATTTTTTCAGAATTAGTATTTTGATATACTCCATACAAGAAGTTATAAAATAAACAGAACAAGAAAAAATATTTAAATATCCTCATTTTGATCCTCCTTAATAAAGATCAATTCACCTGTTTCAAAAATACCGTTTGCTACCTCTTCTGGTTTTATTAATATTTCTATCTTATCTTTTAAAGGTTTATAATTTTCATCTTTAGAAGAAAGCTCCATAATATACTCTCCCTCTATCAATCCATCTAATATAAAAAATCCATCAAATTCAGGTTTTAAAGTTTTTATTTCATTACCATCTCTCTTTAAAGTTATTCTAATTTTATTATATATATATGGAAGTTTATCTTCTGGTATATCTACTTCTTCTAATTTTATATTTCCACTCAAAGATATTGTATTCTGGAAAGGAATATCAATATGCATTCCTGTAGATGGCATCATTTTATAGTATTTTTCCTCATCATAGTATAAAAGAGGGTCAATATATGTTCTATCTACTTTAACATTAAATTTACTATTAGATGAAATATCTTCAATCAGATAATTTCCATCTTCATCTGTTTCCACACTCTTTCCCAATACTGTTACTTTTATCTCTGGTAAAGGTTCATCTCCCTCATCATACACTGAGTTAGAATTATTATCTATATAGACTTTTCCACTTATCCATGAGTTAGAAATATTTTTCAGTTTGCTGTTTCGCTGTAAATCTTCAAGCACAATTATCTTTTTAATTTTTGTACCCACTTTTCTATCATCACTTTTTTTATCACTAGCCTCAATAGAAACTTCTGTATTAAAGAATGGCATTCCAAAATCTTCAAGATAAATTGTTGCATATATCTCTGTTCTGAAATGATCTTCATCTTTTTCTGAATATGTAAATCCTAAAGATAAGTCAAAATATTTTTTACTATAATAATTATTATTACGCCTTATAAATTTTACTGAATATTTGTCAGTATCCATTTCCCATTTATTATTATATTTTATATCTATCTCTGCTGTTATATTCCAGTTATCAAAATATGATATTCCTGTCTGTAATCTTGTGGAATGTCTGTTTCTGTTCTCATCTTCTTCATATTCTTGAAACCTGTATTCTATATTATTACTTATATATCTCCTGTTATATCCAACACTTACTATATAATCTCTATAGTATTTTCCTTTGGATATTTCCACTTCATAACCAGTACCAATATTTAATCTTCCAAAGCTTTTTCTGATATTGGCTTTATATTTCTCTTCTTTATTTTCTTCCAAACTTATTCTTTTACTATACTTTTCACCCTTTCCCTCTAAAATAAAGTCATAAAAATTCTGTCTGTATTCCCAGATAAGTGTTCCATCATTTTTTTCTGTATCTTCATACCAATTGATATTTGCCCAGAAGGGAAATTTTATGGGAGGAGAACTAAGATATACTCCATAGGCTCTCTCTTGATATCTATTTCTCTCTTGTGATTTTACTTTTAAATCATAATATCCTGCTTCTACTGTAACAAAATCATTAACTCCATATCTCACTGTTCCCCAGAAGTCATTATCTCCTCTTTTATCTACTTTTCCACTCTGTATGTTATAACTCCATTGATTTTTATTTAAAGTCTTATTATTAAGCCATAAGGAAATATCTTGCTGAATATATGTTCCATCATCCTTATATATTCTTATATAATATTTATCTGTAAGAGATTGTGTATTTATATCTCTGAAAATATATCTCTGATTTTCTGCATTTTGATAATCTATCAAAATACCATTTCTGTATAACTCTACAACTGAACCTGTGGGAGCATATCCTTCAAAGGTATTTCCATTTTTCTCTGTTACATCATATCTTGAAGATGAATCTAAAATACTTACCCCATTAATATCTGTTTCTACATCATAAAAAGATGGGACTCTCATATAGAAGTTTCCCAATATTACATCTTTCTTATCCATTATCTCTTCATAAGTTAATGATAAAGAATTTATTTCAAATTTTTCTCTATTTTTTCTGCTATCATCAAAAATACTGAATTCCCCATCTAATTCACCATATAATAACTGAGTAGAGTAATTCATCAATAATGAACTTCCCCCACTCTTCTCCAAATCATTTTTTTCATATTCTACCTGAATGACTCCTGGAGAAAAGAAACTTTTATTATCTATATATTCTTGCTTTTTTTCTGCCTTCTCACTTTTTGACATACTTCTTCTTTTCTGTTCCTGCTCATATTTTATATCAGCTGGAATTTTAAAATCAAATTGTATATTTATATTCAGCATAGCCAAATCAAATTTTACATTTTTTACTGGAAAGACTTTTCCAAGCTGTTCAATTTCTATATACAACTCTTCATTTTCTACAAATGATATATCTGAATCAAATTTCCATTGGATTTTCTTTTTATTTGGAAGCATTCCTTTAATCATTTTATTTTGAAAATCTACCTCTATATCATTTAATTCTATTGTATAAAGAAATTCTTTCATAGGAAGATATCCAATTCCTTTCATCTCATCTATATAGAGAGGGAAAAATTCTTCTTTTATCCTATTTACCTGTAAGTCCATATTTCCATCTGTCATATTTTCCATATCTATTGAGTAGCTGAATACAGCTATCAGAAAAAAAACACATAATACAATTAATCTTCTCAATTTTTATACTCCACATATATTGGATTTCCAATTTTTTCTCTAGAGGATTTAGCTTTCACCTTATGATCAATATACAAGTTTCCTTTTATTTCTAAATCTAATTCTCCATTTTTATCCAGTATGAGAGCTTCATTATTTAAAATAATAGGATTAGTTATATATGCTCCATCTTCCAGTTCAAAATAGTCATCCATTTCCACTTTTATTTCTTCAAAAGGCGTTCCTTTTATATTAAGTATAAGGTTTCTTAGTGGAGGAACTTTCTTAGAAGAGGAATTTTTTATGATGGTACCAAAATTGAATCCCTGTTTTTCAGTTATTATCAATGGTTTTAAATCTTGGGAAAGAGTTACTCCTGTTAATATCAAGAAAATACACAATATTTTGAATTTCATATTTTCCCCTTTATAAAAAAGGAGGATTACTCCTCCTGATTTAGTTATTTATATTTATTATTGAGTTATAACAGTGTCATCGTATGCTGCTGTAACTTTTAGTACTGCCTCATTTAAATTATCGTCTGCTGTTACAGGAGCATATTTTAATTTTATAGTTACTTTATTTTTTGCTTCAGCTGCGTCTATTGTCAATTTTTTACCAGCAGCTGTTATATCACTATCAGCTGCAAGAGTTACAAGTCCGTTAAGTGCTGTTAAATCAGCTGTAAGAGTTACTGCTTCTCCTACAGTTCCATTTACAGTTAATTCCTTTGATTCCTCTTTAAATGATCCTGTTAGAACTTTTCCAAAATCAATCTTATAATCAGTAGCACTTATTGTTAATTTTTCTATTGCTGTTCCAGAAATTTTTAATTCTGCTGTTCCATCTGACTCTGCCCCAAATGCTGTCATAGATAATGCTGCCAATATTCCTACCATAAAAAACGTTTTTTTCATGATACGTCATCTCCTTATTTTATTTTAACTTTACAGTTTCACTATAAAGTACTTTGCCTTTTCCTACTACATTTACTTCTACGGCTTCACCTTTCAAATCCTTAAGTTCTACTTTTACTGCTGCTGTTCTATTTTGTAAAATTCTTCCAGTTTTTTCTTCCATTTCTCCTACTTTTTTACCTTTTGCAGAAAGATAATTTATTTTTATCTCTGGTCTTAAGCTGTATTTTCCATTATTTTTAATGTTCATTGTAAGTATATTGTTTACAATTTTTACATTTGAAACAGCTATATCATATTCAACTTTTCCTTTAGTTCCATATACTGTAAGTCCATGTCTTCCAGCTAGAGTCAGTGTACTCTGCCCTTCTACAACTTCTGGCAGTTCCTCTATATATATCAATCCTCTGTATTCCCCATCTGGTTTATCTTTAGGGGCTCTTATAGAAAATTTTATTCTTCTCTCTGAATTTCCTTCTAATGTCATAGTTCTTGGATAAATTCTCAGCCAATCTCCAAGATATTCATTATCCTTTATACTTTCATCTTTTCCAGGATAAATTTTTACTCTGATAGGCTCACTTGAATTATTTACAAGTATTATCTCCTCAGTAGTAGACCTATCCAAATTCATTTCAAATATTCCTGGTGCCACTGAAGTTCTAAAAAAAGCAAAACTACTTACTGTTACCATTAAAAACATAAATATAGTACTTATTATTTTTTTCATAATTTTCTCCTTGTTTAATCATAAGTAGCTGTAAAAACTATAGTATCTTCGACTTCATCCCCATGATTAAGTTTATTTAATGTTTCTGTATTATATGATATTCTAAACTTCTTTTCTTCTCCATTTGATACTTTTTCTATTTTATAAAAATTCTTTTCATTTCCATTATAAACTACATCTTTGAGATTTATACTTCCATCTGTATATTCTTCTCTCAATTCAAATGTAAGCGTTTTCATGCTTTTTTTATCTGAACCCTTTATATAATTTTCCATAACTATCTCATTTGTTTCTACTCCATCTACTTTTACAACTAATGAAGCATTGGCAACAACTTTCCCTGTTATTTTTATTACAGCAGATGTTTGCCCGATTTCTACAGAATATATATTTAAACTTATCAGCAAAAAATACATAATTTTTTTTATCATAAGCTGATCATCCCTATTTTGTTCATTTTTCATCTTATTTAATATATTTTTGAATTAATTGTCTTATTATCTGGATTATAACACAAAAACTACTTAAGTTCAATAAATATCTTTATTCCTTATTTTTACATAAAATAACTAATTAAATATACTTCATTGCTTTTTTGATTAAGGTTCTATTTTTTAACTAATAAATTTATTTTACCTGAATTTCCAAAGTTAAAATGTAGACAAATTTAATCTCAATAAAAATAAATAATAATAAAAAAATCTTTTCATTTTATAAATAAAATAAAGTTATAGACAGTTACAAAAAACTAATATTGAAGCAAAAATAAAAAAACAGGCATATAATCATACCTGTTTTCTTACTTTAAAAATTACAATAATTTTTCAGCTAAACGAACTTTTACTAAAGCTTCATTTAGATTTTTTTCAGTTAGAAGGATATCTTTATCCTCTTTCAATTTATCCAACTTTGCCTTAGCTTCTTCAGCCTCTTTTCTAGCTCTTTCCAAATCTATCATTTCACAAGGCATAGCTTCATCTGCCAATACAGTTACAACATTGTTAGATATTTCAAGGAATCCTCCTGAAACAAAATAACATTTTTCATTTCCATTAAGTCTGATTTTCATTTCACCAATAGCAAGTCCTGCAACAAAAGGTGAGTGATTAGGAAGTATTCCCATCTCTCCTTCAGTAGTTCTTACAAGAAGAAATTCAGCTTCCTGTTCCAAAACTTTTTCTTGATAATTTACAACCTTAACTTTAAAAGTAGCCATAATTATTCATCCCCTTTCATAAGGTCTCTTCCTTTAGCCACTGCCTCCTCTATAGTTCCTACAAATAGGAAAGCTTGTTCAGGGATATCATCATGTTTACCTTCAAGTATTTCTTTAAAACCTCTAATAGTATCTTTTACAGTAACATATTTTCCTTCCATTCCAGTAAATTGTTCAGCAACAGAGAATGGCTGAGAGAAAAATCTTTGAATTTTTCTAGCTCTTGATACTGTAAGTTTATCCTCATCAGATAGTTCGTCCATACCCAGAATAGCAATAATATCTTGAAGTTCTTTATATCTTTGAAGAACTTCCTGTACTTCTCTAGCTACTTCATAGTGTTCTTTTCCTACAATTTCAGCTGACAAAGCTTTTGATGTAGAATCAAGAGGGTCAACTGCTGGATAGATACCTAATGAAGCTATGTTTCTAGACAGAACTGTAGTTGCATCTAAGTGTGAGAATGTTGTTGCTGGTGCAGGGTCAGTAAGGTCATCTGCTGGTACATATACTGCTTGTACAGATGTTATTGATCCTGATTTAGTTGAAGTAATTCTTTCTTGCAGAGTTCCCATTTCTGTAGCAAGGTTAGGTTGATATCCAACAGCTGATGGCATTCTTCCTAATAATGCTGATACTTCAGAACCTGCTTGAGTAAATCTGAATATGTTATCTATGAATAGAAGAACGTCTTGTCCCTCTTTATCTCTAAAGTTTTCTGCAATAGTAAGTCCTGTAAGACCTACTCTAAGTCTTGCTCCAGGTGGCTCATTCATCTGTCCATAAACTAGAGATGTCTTAGATAAAACTCCTGATTCAGTCATTTCATCATAAAGATCTCTACCTTCTCTTGTTCTCTCTCCAACTCCAGCAAAAACTGAAAGTCCTCCATGTCCCTTAGCAATATTATTGATAAGCTCCATGATAAGAACTGTTTTTCCAACTCCAGCTCCACCAAATAGTCCAATTTTTCCACCCTTTATATATGGTGCCAATAAGTCAATTACTTTTATTCCTGTTTCAAATATCTCAGTTTCTGTTTCCTGCTCTTCAAAACTTGGAGCATCTCTATGTATAGGAAGGAATTCTTCTGTTTCAATAGGACCACCATCATCAACTGGTTGTCCTAGAACATTTAATATTCTTCCAAGAACTGCTTTCCCTACTGGTACTTTTATAGGGGAACCAGTATCTATTACTTCCATACCTCTTTGAAGACCATCAGTAGAGTCCATTGCTACTGCTCTTATTACATTGTTACCTAGATGCTGTTGAACTTCAAGTACAAGTTCTTTATCTCCAACTTTTACTTTCAATGCATTATATATACTAGGCAGCTGGTCTTTAAAAGACACGTCTACAACGGCACTGATAATCTGTGTTATAGTTCCTTTGTTCTCCACGCTATTGCCTCCTTATCTTTAATTTAGAGCTGCTGCTCCACCAACTATTTCAGTTATTTCTTGAGTAATAGCTGATTGTCTTTCTCTATTATATTTCAGATTAAGCTCTTTCATCATTTCTTCTGCATTATCTGTTGCACTCTTCATTGAATTCTTTCTTGCTGAGTGTTCACTTGCAGTATTATTTAAAAGAGCTTGATATATCTCAACATTTAAATATTTAGGAAGAAGTGCAGATAAAATAGTTTCTGCATCTGGTTCAAAAATATATGCTGTATTTTCTGTAGCTTCTACTCTTTCTATAGGAATAAGCTTTCTTACTAAAAGGTCACTTCTTAAAGCTGATACAAATTTATTATAAATCATATACACCTCATCAAAGATACCATTGTAGTAATAATCAACTATATTTTCACTTATCTCTTTTGCTTTATCTCCCATAGTTTCAGGAATAAGCTGGATATAGCTTGCTTTCAGATCATACTTTCTCTTAGAACAGTATTCTCTTCCTTTTCTTCCTATAGCAATCACTGAAACCTCTTTTCCACTATTCTTTCTCATGATTTTTTCCATCTCTCTGAGAGTGTTGTTATTAAATCCTCCACAAAGTCCTCTGTCAGATGTCATAACTATTACACCTATCTTCTTAACTTCTTCTCTTCCATCAAAAAGAGGGTGCTTTTCACTCTTAACTCCTGCTGCTATATTAGACAAGATATTATGGATACTTTCAGCATAAGGTCTTGATTTAGTTACTAATGCTGAAAATCTTTTGAATTTTGTAGTAGAAACAATTTCCATGGCTTTAGTGATTTGGTGAGTAGACTGAACACTTTTAATTCTGCTTTTTATCTCTTTAGCTCCAGCCATTATCCCACCTCTTTCTAGTTAAAGTTCTTTTTGAAAGCGTTGATTGCTTCTCCCAATTTTGTTTCCATCTCTTTGCTTAAAGCTTTTTTCTCTTTTATCTCAGCTAAAATATCAGTAGTATTTCTAAGTTCTGTCAGAAGTTCTTCTTCAAATCTTCTTACTTTATCTACCTCTATTGAATCAAGATATCCATTGATTACAGCAAAGAATGCAACTACTTGTTCTTCAACTGGGAAAGGTTTATATTGTGGTTGTTTTAAAACTTCCATAATTCTATTACCTCTTTCCAATTGAGCTTTTGTAGACTTATCAAGGTCTGATCCAAATTGTGCAAATGTTAATAGTTCTGTATATTGAGCCAATTCAAGTTTTACTTTAGAAGCAACTTGTTTCATAGCTTTTATTTGTGCAGAACCTCCAACCCTCGATACAGATATACCAGCATTTATGGCAGGTCTGAATCCAGAGTTAAATAATTGAGAGTCTAGGAATATCTGTCCATCAGTAATTGAAATTACATTTGTAGGAATGTATGCTGATACATCTCCTGCTTGTGTTTCTATTATAGGAAGAGCTGTTATAGATCCTCCACCTAATTTATCAGATAACTTAGCTGCTCTTTCAAGTAATCTTGAATGTAAGTAGAATACATCTCCAGGATAAGCTTCTCTTCCAGGTGGTCTTTTAAGCAACAGTGACATTTCTCTGTATGCTACTGCATGTTTTGATAAATCATCATAAACAATAAGTACATGTTCACCTTTATCTAAGAAATATTCTCCCATAGATACTCCTGAATATGGAGCCATATATTGTAATGGAGCTGCTTCAGATGCTGTAGCTGCAACTATAGTTGTATATTCCATAGCTCCTGCATCTTCCAGCTTTTTATATATCTGAGCAACAGTAGATCTTTTTTGTCCAATTGCAACATAGATACATTTTACTCCTGTTCCTTTTTGATTAAGGATAGCATCAATAGCAATAGCTGTTTTACCTGTCTGTCTATCTCCAATTATAAGTTCTCTTTGTCCTCTACCAATAGGTACCATACCATCAATAGATTTAATTCCTGTCTGTAATGGTTCAAATACTGGTTTTCTAGAGATAATACCTGAAGCTTTTCTCTCTATCTCCATATATTTCTCAGCTTTAATTTCACCTTTTCCATCAATTGGTTCTCCAAGAGCATTTACTACTCTTCCTAATAGAGATTCTCCAGCTGGAACAGAAACAACTCTTCCAGTTGCTCTTACTTCATCTCCCTCTTTTATTAAAGAGAAATCTCCAAGTATAACTGCTCCTACATTATCTTCTTCTAGGTTCAATGCCATTCCCATTACTCCATGAGGAAACTCCAATAGCTCCCCAGACATTGCACTGCTCAATCCATAAACTCTGGCTATTCCATCTCCTACTTCCAGAACAGAACCTGAAGTTTTTATATCAAGACTTTTTTTATAATTCTCAATCTCATTCTTAATTATACTGCTCACTTCTTCTGGCCTAATTTTCAACTGATTACACCTCCTGCTTTCCAAGCCTTTCTATTTTTTTCTTAGGAAATTCAATTCTTTACGTATAGATCCATCAGTTACCTGATCTCCTATTTTAATAATACCTCCACCTATAATGGATTTATCAATTTTTACATCAAGATTGATTTTTTTCCCTGTTTTCTTCATTAATTTTTCTATTAATTTTTTCTTTTGTAGCTCACTTGGTTCAACAGCAAAGGTTGCCTCAACATCAAGTATCTGATTTTTTTCATAGTATATTTTCAGATATTCTGCCACAATATTTCTTATATTTTCTATTCTTTTTTTATCAAGAATATAAAACATTATATTTAAAATTCCTTCATCAGAATCTTTGAAAATAGAACTCAATACTTTTTTCTTTTCATCTTCTTCAATCAGTGGATGTGTGATAAAAGTTTTAAATTCATCATCATTTTTATATAATTCCATGAGGGTATTTAACTTTTCATAAATAGGTTTTACTTTGTCAGTAGATTCAGCGATTTCATAGATAGCTTCAGCATATCTTCTTCCTACTTGATTATCTATCATCTTTCTTCCCCTACCTCTTCTATAAACTCATCTATTAAGGTAGACTCTAGTTTAGGATTTATTTTTTCTTCAATCAGCTTTTCAGCCAATCTTACAGCTAAATCTTTTACTTCATCTTGAAGTTCTTTTCTTACATCTGATTTCATTTTAACAGCTTCAAGTTCAGCAGTTTTTATGATTTTATCTCTTTGCTCTTTAGCTTCATTCAAAATATTTTCTCTTCTTTCATCTGCTTTATGTTCAGCTGTTTTTAAAATTTCATTTGCTTGATATTTAGCTTTTTTTAGTATATCTTCAGCTTCTTTTTGAAGTTTCATAGCTGCTTCTTTATTTGCGTTAGCCTCATTTAAATCGCTTGTTATTTTTGTCTTTCTTGCCTCAAGCATTTTCCCTAAAGGTTTCTTAAAATATTTATTAAATACAAAGACAAGTATAAAAAAGTTAATTATCTGCCAGAACATATTGACATCTATCGATACTGCTGGCATAATTGTTGTCGCCAAATTCTCTACCTCCTTTCCAGATGATGATAAATTCTCTTTATTATTCTAAAGAAATTATCCTAACATTCCTACGAAAGGGTTAGCATATAATAATATCAAAGCAATAACTAGAGAGTAAATACCTGTTGATTCTGCAACAGCTTGCCCTAGTATCATTGTAGAGATAATATTTCCTTTTGCTTCTGGTTGTCTAGCTACTGCTTCTACTGCTTTACCTGCTGCATAACCTTCTCCAATTCCTGGTCCTAATCCAGCTATCATTGCACACCCTGCTCCAATCGCTGATGCTGCTAATACTATAGTTTTTGCTAATAACATTTCGTTCATATTTTATTACCTCCTAAAATTCTATTATTATTTTTTATTCTGTATATTCTGCATCTCCTAAAGAGCCTTGAATATATACCATGCTCAACATGATAAATACAAAACTTTGTACCAATCCCATAAACAGGTCAAAATACAAGTGTAAAGGTGCTGGAACTATTGCTGGAGCTGCCATATATAGAAGTCCCATAATAACTCCACCTGCGAACATATTTCCAAAAAGTCTGACAGATATATTTACTGGTTTAGCAAACTCTCCAACTATGTTCAAAGGAAGCATAACTGGTATTGGTTCAATAAATCCTTTTAAATATCCACCCAAACCATTGGTTGATATATTTGCTTTTAAGAAAGCAAACGTTGTAAGTAGTGCCAATCCTACTGTAGTATTCAAATCGGCTGTCGGTGATCTAAAAGCCGGTGCTAACTGAAACACTCCATTTTCCACAGAATACCATGGTATAGGAAAGAATGTTACTATGTTAGATGTGAATATAAACAAAAAAAGTGTCGATATGTAGGAAAAATACTTTTTCTTCCATGATCCCAGCATCTGCTCAATTATAGCATCTAAAAAGTCATATATACTTTCCAGCATTATTTGAGCCTTTCCTGGTATCATTTCCAGTCTTTTCGTTCCCAGTTTAAATAAAATAAACAGTGTCAAAATGATAAACCAAGTTGTCACAACTGTTATTGTTACTGGCAACCCGTATCCTCCATTGGCCATTTCCATCGCAAACGGCATTTTGTGAAGAAATTCAGGAAGAGGGAGAAAAAATACAATTCTTGGTCCTTCCACCAAAGGGGGTGTTACGAACTCTATTGCTCCTAATCTCATTTGTTAAAACCCTCCTTTCATTGCGTCATCTTAGATATTTATCTCTAAGCTTCAATATATTTTCAGAAAGAATTATTAGAAGTATATTTGCTTTTATATTCAATAATCCTATTGCTGAACCTAATAACATTGGCAGTCCAAAAAAATGAGCCATTATTCCAAGATATATCCCATAAACAGCATATCTTTTTGCATAACCTATAAATCCTCTTTTTCTTGAAACACTTTCTGAAGCAGCTATGGATTTTATATCAAGACAAAGTAAATAGAATACAAAAATAGACATCACACTACCTGAAAACATTCCCAGATAGACATATTCACTTTTCACTAATATTCCATATATAAGAATAATGACTGCTGTCATTGCTGCTCTTTTAAAAATTCTTTTTATATCATTCATTCCATCACCTTTTCTACTTTTTCATTATCAGCTTATATGCACTATAAAAGCCGCTCACTATACCTATTAAAAGCAGTAGAATAAATAATATCGTGCTTTTAAAAAAATATTTCTCAATCATTTTATATATAAATACATAAAGTAGAATATTCCCAGCTATTAAAAAGCCAAGATATCCTAATAATGAGAAATTCTTAATTAATTCTTTAGTTATCCATTTCATGAATAATTCACCATCTATACTGTATAATTTTATAATGTTTATCACTTTTAGTCAATGTTTTATTTCTATTATGGAAATAATTTGTCATTTATTTACCGTTTTGGTATTATCTTTTTATCAAATAAACATTTCGTCTGCCTGCAATCTCATCATTTTCTATAATTCTAATCAATTTAAGTCCTGATTGTCTTATTGAATCTTCAATTTCTTTTTCTGTAAATATCATTTTACTATAGCTTTCAGTTATCTTATCAAAATTTCCCTTAGAATTCTTTACAAAATATGTAGCATCAATATAGTCTATTCCATCTTCTATTTCATGTTCCCAGATACAAGTTAAATCTTTTCTGTTGTCAACAAAAATATCATTTGGAAACATCATTTCCATAAACTCTCTGTCTACAACATCAAAAATATATATCCCTTCATCTTTTAAAGAATTTCTTACACTTATAAAATGACTTGTAAGTTCTTCAGTAGATAAGATATGATTTACTGTATCAAAAAGAGCCACCATTATATCATATTGAAATCCTGTATTAAAATCTACCATATCTCCAAGAAATAATTTGACATCTCTATGTTTCAATTTTCTATCTGCTACCTTGAGCATTCCTTCAGATAAATCTAAACCATGACATCTATAGTTTTTAGCCATTCTCAAAAGAAGCTCTCCTGTTCCACACCCAATGTCCAACAAATCCTTTCCATTAGGTTTCCCCTCAGCTATAAGGCTTTCAACTACTTTTTCCCATGCTCCATAATCTGAATATTCCATAAATTTATCATAAATTTTTGAAAAATATTTATACATATATATTCACCTTATTTATGCCAATTCTTTTTTTACTATTTCAGCAATTTCATTAACTACTTTTTCCACCACAGACATATCTTTTCCCTCTACCATTACTCTTACTAAAGGTTCAGTTCCAGATGTTCTGACTAACACTCTTCCAAGACCTTCCATCTCTTTTTCTTTCAAAGATATAAAATCTGTTATATTTTTATTTTGATTCCAGATATTTTTCTTTTTATTATCAACTGTTACATTAATAAGTTTTTGAGGCCAGTCTTTTATGTCTTTTACCATTTCATCAATATATTTTTTTTCATCTCTTAAAGCCTCAACTAGCTTTAATGATGTAAGTACTCCATCTCCTGTAGTTGCATGTTCTAAAAGTATAATATGTCCTGATTGCTCCCCTCCAATAGCTGCTTCACTTGCTATCATTTTTTCAAGTACATACCTATCTCCTACATTAGCTCTTAATAATTCTATTCCATTTTCTTTAAGGTAATTTTCAAGTCCCATATTGCTCATTACTGTTGTAACTACCTTATTCCCTTTTAAATGTCCTTTTTTCTTCATAAGAAGAGCCAGAACTGCTATTATTTTATCTCCATCAACTATATTCCCATTTCTGTCAACAGCCATAAGTCTGTCTGCATCTCCATCATATGCAAGCCCAAGATCTGCTTCATATCCTACTACTACTTTTGCAAGTATTTCTGGGTGTGTAGAACCACATTTTACATTGATATTTCTTCCATTAGGAGCATCATTTATTACCACTACCTCTGCTCCAAGTGCTAAAAATACATCTCTTGCTATCCTGTAAGCTGAACCATTAGCTGTATCAACTATTATTTTCATTCCAGAAAAATCGCCTTTTACACATGAAAGAAGATGATCTCTATACAAGAAATATTCATCTTCAGCATATTTAAATCTTCCTACTTCATCTCCAGCTATAGCATTCTTAGTTATTTCCAGATAATCGTCCATCAATCTTTCAATTTCTGCCTCTGTTTCATCTGGAAGTTTATATCCATTTGGTCCAAATACTTTAAGTCCATTATCCTTTGCTGGATTATGAGAAGCTGATATCATTATCCCTGCATCTGCCCCTTTAGTTTTAGTAATATGTGCTACTGCTGGAGTTGATATAACTCCTACAAAATCTATATCCACTCCCATTGAATTTAATCCTGCTGTAAGAGCTGATCTTAACATATATCCTGATCTTCTTGTATCGCTTCCCATTATAACTTTTATTTTCCCATTACCTTTTTTCTGTTTAAGGTAATATCCTAATGCATATCCTAGTTTAAGAGCTATATCTACTGTAAGCTCTCTATTTGCTTCTCCTCTGATGCCATCTGTTCCAAAATATTTTCTCATAATTTATTACCTCTTCTTAAATTTAATTTTTCTCCAATAAAGCCTGTTATAATTCCTGCCACTACACCTATAGCCAAAAAGCCCCATACAAACATCATTATAGATTTTGAATACAGGGTTATATTCCTAAAGATAAGAAAATATACAACTATAAGCTGAATCAAATTGTGAAGAAAGGCAGAAAGAGAACTGATTGCTAAAAGAGAAAGGTATTTTCTGAATTTATAAAGTCCAACCATAAATAAAGTAGTTGCTCCTCCAGCTGATAAACTTATTATAAACCCAGGAGTGAAAAGAGTCCCTAACATAAGAGCTTGAATAAAGATTCTAAGCAATACGACTTCAATCGCAAGCTTAGAATCAAATTTTTCAAGAGCTATTAATACAGCTATATTAGATAAACCTATTTTCATCCAAGGAAAAGGTTTTGGAATAAAATTTTCTGCCAGAGAAAGATACAATGCAAGTAAAACTAAGGCTGTTAAATATATCTCCCGTCTATTTTCCTTCATTACTATACCCTTAATGCTGCTTTCATTCCAAGTCTATCGCTATATCTTTCTAAGATTGGGTTCACCTCTATATTTACAAATTCTTCTGTTTGTTCAGGTGCAAACCCTATAAAGTTCTTAGGAGATAAAATTTCAAGCAATCTAGCTTTATCCAAATTAAAGTATTTATCATTTAATATTCTCTCAATAAGATCGTTTTCTTTACCTTCTATTTTCACCATTTTTCCTGCTTCCATAGAATGAACTCTTATTCTTTCGTGAAGCTCTTGTCTGTCCCCACCATTTTTTACACATTCCATTATGATATACTCTGTAGACATAAATGGAAGTTCAGCCATTATACGCTTTTCTATCATTTTTGGATAAACTACTAATCCATCAAGAACATTTTTCCATATTATCAGTATAGCATCTATTGCAAGAAATGCTTGAGGTAGTGACAATCTTTTATTAGCTGAATCATCAAGAGTTCTTTCAAACCATTGAGTTGCTGCTGTCATAGCTGTACTTTGCTGAAGAGCTATTACAAACTTTGCAAGAGAAGATATTCTTTCACTTCTCATTGGATTTCTTTTATAAGCCATTGCAGATGAT
>OGCU01000423.1_pt1 | contig 20388 bp, 21 predicted proteins | sample 1570251 | NCBI WGS metagenome assembly OGCU01 (sample SAMEA2582182, study PRJEB24529) | metagenome | biome: Human gut stool | place: China | collected 2011
CGTGTAATCAAGTATATACAGCTTTTTACTGACAGCAAAGGAGGGAAATAAGCATGGTTGTTCAGGCTGCGTTAATGCTGTTTGGTTCATTTTTTGTTATGCTGTTTGCAGGCGTTCCGATTTCGGCGGGAATTGGTATCGCTTCCATTATTACTGCAATCATGAGCGGTATGGACGGGAATATCTTCGCGTTGACAGCGGCACAGAGATGCTTCTCCGGCTGCGATTCCTTCTCCCTTCTGGCTCTGCCGTTCTTTTCATTGGGCGGCAACGTTATGAACAAGGGAGGGATTGCAAAGCGGCTGGTCCGTCTTGCAAGACTGCTGGTAGGATGGGTACCCGGATATCTGGCAGCTACAAATGTACTGGCGAATATGTTTTTCGGCGCCGTATCCGGTTCTTCCGTAGCGGCAACCTCCGCGATGGGTTCCATCATGAGCCCGCTGGAGCTGGACGAGGGATATGATCCCAATTATTCCGCGGCTGTAAACATCTGTTCGGCGCCGACAGGAATCCTGATACCGCCGTCTGGTCCGTTAATTCTGTATTCCATCACCGCAGGCGGCGTTTCCGTGGCAGCCTTGTTCATGGGCGGCTATCTGACCGGAGCTCTGCTTGGCATTGCAGTCGCGGGGCTGGCAATCTTTTTGGCGGTGAGGAAGGGCTACAAGGCATCCGCTGTGAAGGAGGAGGATCCGGCATGGAAGATCGTGCTGGAGGCAGTTCCGTCCCTGTTGGCTGTTATTATCGTAATGGGCGGCATTTTGACCGGTATTTTCACGGCAACGGAGGCAGGCGTGGTCATGTGCCTGTACTGCACGCTGCTGGCAATCATCTACCGTGAGATGAGTATAAAAACCTTTTATGACCTGCTTGCAGACACGATGAAGAGTTCCGCGACAATTCTGTTTCTGATTGCGGCATCCTCAATCATGTCCTACGTGATGTCCTATTCTGGTATTCCGGCGGCTATCAGCGAGGGGCTGATGAGTGTTTCCAATAATCGGTATATGATTATTTTAATCATGAATGTGTTCCTGCTGGTGATGGGTATGTTTCTGGATTTGACTCCGGCCGTGCTGATCTTCACTCCAATCTTCCTTACAATCGCCACCAGCGTTGGAATGAGTCCGGTGCATTTCGGACTTATGCTGATTATGAACCTTGGTATCGGCTCCGTAACACCACCGGTAGGTTCCTGCCTTTTCGTGGGCTGCGGTGTCGGCCGCGTAAAGATTGAGGGGGTTACTAAATATATTGCTCCGATTTTTACGGCAATGGTAATCTCCCTGTTCCTGGTAAGCTTTATCCCTGCTATCCCGCTGCTTGTGCCGTATCTGTGCGGTCTTGTGCCAAGCATGTGGTGGTAATAATGGTAAAAAGCGGAAAAAACCCATCGATAACCCTAAGAATGGAGACAGAGTATGGATATTTGCACACAATTTTCAGGAATTGAAAGGACAGACAGCGCATGGCTGGTACATACAAACTGCGCCGATATCAAGATTATATTCGTTACCGATGAGATTGTGAGGGTCCGTACCTCATTTGACAAGGAATTTACGGAGGAATCCTATGTTTTGATGATAACGGCATGGGAGGACCGCCTGGACCCGCTGTTTGAGGGGGAGAGAACTCGTGTGGAGCCGGTAATCCCCGGGGTGGAAGAAACAGATAATGAGATTACCTTCGATACCGGAAAAATCCGCCTTGTACTTATGAAGGATCCCATTGGATTTGAGCTGTATGACACGGAAGGAACCCTGCTTTACAGTGATCTGCACGGAAATCCCGTTCGCTGGACTCCAACCGCCGCGTGACCCATTATTCCTTTATGGAGGAGGAAGGCTTTCCGATTGACGGCTTCCATCTTTCCTCCGGATATACCAGCGTTGGAAACAAGCGCTGCGTGTTCACATGGAATACGACCCGCTTTAAGGATCCATCTGCATATTTCCATGCAATGCAGGACAAGGGGGCGGAGAATGTTCCCGATATCAAGCCTGGGATTCTCCTGTGCCACCCGTGGTTTGAGGAGTTCAAAAGCCAGGATGTGTTTGTGAAGGACAGCAAGAATCCGGAGCAGTACGCGGTGGGAAGCTGGTGGGGCGGTCCCGGGGCGTTCTGGGATTTTACAAAGCCTGCGGCTCGTGAGGCATGAAAAAATATGTGACCGGAAGCCTGGTTGCTGTGGGAACCAACTCAATCTGGAATGACAACTGTGAGTATGACAGCCTGCTGGATAAGGATGTTATTGCGGACTTTGACGGCAAAGGCGGTACCATTGCCCAACTGAAGCCAATCATGAGCACGCTGATGTGCAAGCTGAGCAACGATGCGGTGAAGGAGCATGACGCGGATATGCGGCCCTATTCCGTATGCCGAAGCGGAAGCAGCGGCATCCAGCGTTATGCGCAGACCTGGTGCGGCGACAACTATACCAGTTGGAAGAGCTTAAAGTACAACATTCCGGCCATCACCGGAATGGGTCTCTCCGGGCAGCCGAATGAAGGCAGCTATGGCGGATAATCAACTGATGAACATGGAACGCGACTGTGTGGAGGAACTCCGTCTGATTATTGCCTCGGCAAGGGAAGGCTCTCAATTTGTGCTGTACGATGATGACGGAAGAACCAACGATTTTGAAAAAGGAATTTTCCGCAAAACCACTGTCAGCGTCAGCGGGACCGATGTGGTGAAGGTTGATTTTACCGCTGAGGGTGACTACCGGGATACAGTAAAGAGCGTTACAGTAGAAATCATCCGCAAGGACAGGAGCCCATTCTGGGCAGCTCTTGGCGGGCAACGGCTGGAGCACTACTTAAACCGCAGGAAGTTTGAAGCGGCGGACAGCGGCTGGTATTACAGCCAGACGAAGAAGGCCGTTCTGGTAAAATATGCAAATCCGAAGAAGGATGCTCAGTTGGTTGTATCCTTTGAAGATTTTGATTTGATTGGGATGTAACTATCGACGCAGCCGTCTGAGTTCGGGCGGCTGCAGTTTTATGATTATGGAGGAACGCGATGCTTTTACGTGAACTGAAATCAATAGAAAAGACTGGTTCCGGCTATATTCTGCACGGGGATGCGGCAGATGTATTGCTGATTTTTATGACGGATGACGTGATTCGGGTACGGGTGAGCTTCCGGCGGGATTTTAAGGAAGAATCCTATACGCTGGTGACTACCGCCTGGGAGGATCGGATGGACGAACTTTTAAAGGACGAGCGCACACGCATCGAGCCCCTGGATATTCCCTGCGAGGAGAAGAACGGAAAGCTTGTATTTACAACAGGCACCTGCGTCCTGGAAATCAGCAAAACCCCCTTTTTCCTGACGTTAAAGACCCTGGACGGGGCTGTCGTTTATCAGGATCTGAAGGAGAGGGCGTTTGAGGAGGATCATCTGGGACGGTTGGCCCACTATTCCAAAATGGATCCGGTTAACGACCACTTTTACGGCTTTGGCGAAAAGACGGGCTGTCTGGACAAGAAAGGGAGAAGACTCAGGATGTCACCCAAGGACGCGATTGGCCACGATCCGGAGTTTGGGGATCCCATGTACAAGCATATACCGTTTTATATCCGGATCAACGAGAAAACAGCCTATGCCATCGGCTTGTTTTATCATAATTCCTACGACAGCGTATTTGATATGGGGCAGGAGGTTTCCGGCTATTGGGATCGGTATTGCTATTATCAGACGGATGGGGGAGATATTGACCTGTTCCTGCTCAAGGGTCCTGAGCTTTCGGCGGTTTTAGACCGCTATACGATGCTGACGGGGCGCTGCGCGCTGCCCACCAAACAGTCTCTGGGGTATTGTGCCTCGACTATGTATTACGCAGAACTGGAGGACAACTGTGATCAGGAAATCTATCGGGTAATCGATAAGCATGAGAAGGAGGGCATCCTGATCGATAACTTTTGGCTGGCATCCGGCTATTCCAGCGGCGAGGAGGACAACCTCCGCTATATCTTTAACTGGAATTACAGGAGATTTCCAAATCCTGAGGATTTCTTTGAGCGTATGAATGCCAGAGGAATCAATGTGATTCCCAATCTGAAACCGGGTATTCTGAAAAATCATCCTTATATGAACCTGTTTGAGGAGAACGGCGTGTTTATTAAAAACCCGGGCGGTGACGGGGATTATTATGGAAGATGGTGGGGCGGAGAAGGCAGGTTTTTAGACTTCACGAACCCGAAGGCCCGTGAAACCTGGAAGATGCTTTTGGAAGACCGGATTCTGAGAATGGGAACAAAGACCGTATGGAATGACAATTGTGAGATGGACGGCGTGGAGGATCGGGACGCATACTGTGATTTTGAAGGCGCCGGAGGGACAATGGCGGAGCTCAAGATTCTGCATTCCAATTTGATGGCATTTCTTGGAAAGCAGGCGATTGCCCACGTTTATCCGGGAGAGCGGCCCTACATAATCAACCGTGCGGGATATGCAGGCATCCAGAGATACGCGCAGGTATGGGGAGGAGATAACCTGACAGACTGGCGTACAGTGAAGTTCAACATCGCCACGATCGTGGGCATGGGACTTTCCGGCTGTGCCAACATGGGCTGTGACATTGGCGGGTTCGCGGGATCTGTGCCGGAGGCGGAGCTTTTGCTTCGTTGGATTCAAAACGGTATTTTCCAGCCGCGCTTCTGCTTAAATTCGGCAAATAACGACAACACGGTGACACAGCCCTGGATGTATGAGGAGAATCGGGAATATGTGAAGGCGGCTTACGCCCAGCGATACCGGATGCTTCCGTATCTGTACAGCCTGATGTATGAGGCAAACCAGAACGGCATGCCGGCTATGCGCCCGCTGTTTTTAGAGTTCCCGGAAGATAAGAAGTGTTACAGCGATAATAATTTCATCTTTATGTTCGGAAAGAGCGTGCTGGTTGCCAATGTGGTGGAGCCGGAGGCAAGGACAAGAACTATCTATCTGCCGTCAGGATGCAGATGGTTCGACATGAATGACAACCTGAAGGAGTATTCGGGCGGTCAGACTATCGAGCTTCCGGTAAATCTGGGCAGCATTCCCATGTTCCTCAGGGGAAGTGCGGTTTATGTGACCAGCGAGGATGTTAAGCATATTATGTCGGACAGGATGCGTCATGCGGATTTCCTGATCAGCGCGGATACGGACACCAGCTTTGTATTCTATGACGATGACGGACACACGGAGGACTATAAGAAGGGTGTTTACGCGAAAACCGCAGTTAATGTAACTGCCGGTAATCAGACGATAATTCACTTTGATACCAGGGGAACCTACGAATGCCCATTGGAGCGAGTTACAATCCGGCTTGTCAGCAAGCAAAAAGGTGCATTCTGGGTAACGGTTGACGGCGAGCGCATCCCGCGTTATCTTGTAAGGGACGGCTGGGAGGAAGCCGGAACCGGATGGTATTACAATCTTTCCGACAGAACCATCTGGGTGAAGTATGAGATACCGGAGAAAAAATCGTATGATGTCATTGTTTCAACGGAGAAATTCGACCTGATTGGAATGGTTGAGGAATAAAGAAAAGTGAAAGGTAACATTATGAATATTTATATGGGAAGCCAGTCCTGATGGGTCAGGTAGCACTAAGGACAAGAGAATTGATCCGAAAAATATGCCAGGCAAATGATGTGCCTTATCACCATCAGTGACCTATCTGACACATATTCCAAAGGCCTTCCATGGTGCTGTTCGTGTTTATATGTCCGCAACGTTAGTTCGTCTGATAAGATGGAGCCAGATGATGCGGAGGTATTATCCGATGTTCTTTCTGATGGGAGTTATTTGTGTGCCGCTATACCGCAGAATTTGAAGAAAAAAAGTGTCCGAGAGCCCCAAAAATGTCGGACCCTATATATTTAACAGACATAAAATTAAAGATACAAGAGTAGCCCCCCACCCCACGGCCGGTGAGTGTATACACGGTTCCTGATAAGTGATGATGAAAGCAGAAAACAATTTGGGCATATTGCATTACGCCCTGGAAAATGGTATTATTGACCTGTCATACGTACAAGAGAAAGTAAAAATGAACAAAGAAAAGAGTACCTGGCAAAGCGCGTATTTCTCCGATGACAAACGAAATCAGGAATTTGCTTAAACGAGTAAAGGACATTGGAGGTTCAATGGGGATATGAGTCAGAGTTTTTTTAAATGAGAACGGGAGAGTGCATGCGCCAATGATATCCTCCTGTTCAAAGAACAAATGTAGACAAGTAGGAAACAGTGAAAAGGGGATTTACGCATTCCGCAGGACGGTAAACTCTAAAAAGCGGTGTAAGGGGGTATCGGCTACAGCAGCACTTCTCGGACATACGGAAGATGTGAATGAACGGTATTATACATACGATATTAGCGGGATTGAGGAAAAGACTGAAATCATATCGCGTATTAATGCTGAAATGCCCAATCTGGGTAACAGGTAATCAATATATTGCAGAAAGGTAATCAAAAAAACAAAGGTTCCTGACACCGATAAGCATCAGGAACCTATGAATTAAAAGAAAAAATCGGAGTAACAGGATTTGAACCTGCGACCTCTCGGCCCCCAGCCGAGCGCGCTACCAAGCTACGCCATACTCCGTTCTCGAACCTCACTTATTATATCAGATAATTTTCATTTTGAAAAGACCTAATTTTAATTTATTCGGAGAATTTAAAAATGACACAGAAACCAAGTAAGAAAAAGCGGATTGTCAGCTTTGATTTAGATATGACACTGCTGGACCATAAGACATGGAAAATTCCGGACAGCGCTATGAAAGCCCTGGAGCTGCTGCGGAAAGACTCGGTCATTGTCATAGGAAGCGGCAGGAACATGGACCATGATATGAGTGTGGTATACCGGGATATGATTATGCCGGACGCAGTGATACACATGAACGGAACGCGGGTCGTGGCTGAGGGCAATGTCCTCTTTGAACATCTGATGGACAAGGGCCGGCTGAGGGCATTGCTGGAATATGGGGATACCCACGGAATTTCCCTGGGCGTCAGCCAGGAGGGAAAGGATTATTATATACACCCGGAGGGCGTAGTCCGCATGGACCGGCTTCGCTGGGGTGTTTCGGAACGCAATTTCATGGATGGATGGGAACTGATGGATATACCGGTGAGGACATTGGTGTACATAGGCGGTCCGGAAGGCGCCAGAGAGCTGGAGGACCATTTTCCTGAATTCAAATTTCCCATGTTCTCGGGGAACATGGGGGCGGATGTGGTGGAACGGGAGGCCTCCAAGGCAGAGGGACTGAAACGGCTGTGCCAGTACTATGACATAGGCCTGGAGCGGACAGTCGCCTTTGGAGACAGCATGAATGACTATGAGATTGTACGTGAGGCAGGCATCGGTGTTGCCATGGGAAATTCCGTGGAGGAGCTGAAGACCGTGGCGGATTATGTTACAGATGATATTGACCGGGACGGGATATGGAAGGCCTGCAGGCATTTGAGTTTGATTTAGGTTCGCCTTCTTTGAAGAAATGCTTGGAAGAAATTATTTAAAACATAATGTAATCAAGATAATTTAAAAGAATAATTTATTAAGAACATAAGGGAGAACGGGTATGGCAAGAGAATTTGACGTAGTGATTATAGGAGCCGGGCCAGGGGGCTATACGGCAGCGCTTAAAGCAGCGGAATTTGGCCTCAAGGTTGTGGTGATAGAGGCAAAGAAGATTGGAGGTACATGCGTAAACCGGGGATGCATTCCCACCAAGGCGCTGCTGCATGCCTCCGATATGTTTCATATGATGCAGAGCTGCGATGAATTTGGCGTGTCTACTGATTTCATTTCCTTTGATTTTGGGAAAATGCAGAAGTATAAGAAAAAAGCAGTGGTTAAATACCGGGATGGCATTCAATATGGCTTTGAAAAGCTGAATGTGGAAATTGTTTACGGAACAGCGGTGCTTCGCAGGGACAGGACCGTGGAGGTGGAGCTAAAGGAAGGCGGCCGGGAATTCTTCCGCGGAAACGCAGTCATCATAGCCACAGGCGCGGTGTCCTACATGAGCCGGATTCCCGGCGCGGACCTGGCAGGCGTGTTGAACAGCGACAGGCTGCTGGCAGCGGAGAGCTGGAATTTTGACAGGCTGACAATCATGGGCGGAGGCGTTATCGCGGTGGAGTTTGCCACCATGTTCAACAACCTGTGTTCCCATGTGACCATTGTGGAGAAGCAGAAGCATCTGATGGCGCCCATGGATGATGTAATGTCTGCGGAGCTGGAAAAGGAGCTGCGCCAAAAGGGCATTGACGTGTACTGTGATGCCACGGTTACTGAGATACTGGAGGAAGAGGGCGGACTCAGCTGCGTCATCACTCCCAACGGGGAGGGAGAGCCCGTTAAAATGAGAGCAGGCCAGATACTCATGGCCATCGGGCGCCGGCCAAATGTGGAAAAGCTTTTGGGCAGGGACATTTCTCTTGAGATGGAAGGCGGGAAGATTGCCGTAAACAGCAATTTTGAGACAAGCGTGCGGGGAATCTACGCCATTGGTGACGTGTCCGCCAGAACACAGCTGGCCCACGTGGCAGCGGCCCAGGGCACATATGTGGTGGAGAGGATAGCCGGAAGACCCCACAGCATTAAGCTGGAGGTAGTGCCCAATGGCATGTATGTGTCCCTTCCAATCGTGCCAAACTGTATCTATACGGATCCGGAGATTGCCACCGTCGGCATCACGGAGGAAATTGCCAGGGAAAAAGGGCTGAAGGTGCGCTGCGGGCATTTCTCCATGAGAGAAAATGGAAAATCCATCATAACCGGCGGGGAAAATGGATTTATCCGTCTGGTATTTGAAGCGTATTCCAACACCATTGTGGGGGCGCAGATGATGTGTCCCAGGGCCACGGATATGATTGGAGAAATAGCCACGGCCATAGCCAACGGACTGAGCGCAGAGGAAATGTCCTTTGCCATGCGGGCGCAGCCTACTTACAATGAAGGCATTGGGGCGGCTATAGAGGATGCCATGAGGAAGAAATAGGTGCGGGGGAGACAGAAAGAAATGGAAGGAAGGATAATAGTATGATTGTGATTCAGAGCAGGCTGAACGCATTGCGGAAATTGATGAAAGAGCGGGGAATGTGGGAGAGCATTTCAAATGCAGGGAATATATGACCGGATTTACCGGATCGGCAGGTACGGCCCTGGTTACAATGGACGAAGCATGCCTTTGGGTAGACGGACGCTACTATGTGCAGGCAGCTGCCCAGCTAAAGGATTCCACGATGACCATGATGAAAATGGGACAGGAGGGCGTTCCCTCCCTGGGAGCGTACCTGGACGACAAAATGCCTGAGGGCGGCTGCCTGGGATTTGACGGCAGGGTAGTAAATGCGGCCGAAGGGCTTGCCCTGGAGGAACTGTTAAAGGAGCGGGGCGCGCGTATTTCCTACGGGGAAGACCTGGCAGGCATGATTTGGGAAGAACGGCCTGAGCTGTCGGCGGAGCCTGCATGGGTTCTGGATGAGAGATATGCGGGAAAGAGCGCATTGGAAAAGATCGCGGATGTGAGGACGGCTATGAAAAAGGCCCATGCATCGGTCCATGTGCTTACCTCCCTGGATGATATAGCATGGCTGTTAAATATCAGAGGCAACGACATCCTGTACAATCCGGTGGTGCTGTCGTACGCGCTGTTGACCATGGACCAACTGTACCTGTTTGTCAACAGCAGTGTGCTGGTGGGAAAAGCTTATCCGTATCTGGAGGATGCGGAGGACATAAGCGTGAGGGAGTATCTGGAACGGATGGGTGTCACGGTGATGCCTTATGACGGAGTATATGACATGGTGGAGGAGCTTAAGGGCGAAAAGGTCCTGCTGGAGAAATGCAGGGTCAACTATGCCGTTTACCGCTTGATTAACGGAGCCAATAAGGTAATCGACAGAATGAATCCCACTGCTTCCATGAAGGCGGTTAAAAATGATGTGGAGATAGAAAATGAAAAGCGGGCCCATATCAAGGACGGCGTGGCCATGACCAAGTTTATCTACTGGCTGAAGAAGAATATGGGGCGCATTCCCATGGATGAAATCAGTGTGTCGGATTATCTGGAGAAGCTGCGCATGGACCAGGAGGGGTGTATAGGCCTGAGCTTTGCAACCATATCCGCATATGGTGCACATGGAGCCATGTGCCATTATTCCGCCACACCGGAGAGCAATATCTCTCTGGAGCCCAGGGGACTGTACCTTATTGATTCCGGAGGTCAGTATTATGAAGGGACCACCGACATTACCAGGACCATTTCCATGGGGCCGGTGACAGATGAGGAAAAGGAACATTTTACTTTGGTGCTTATGAGTATGCTGCGCTTGGGAGACGTTAAGTTCCTCCATGGCTGCCGCGGACTCAGCCTAGATTATGCGGCCAGAGAGCCGCTGTGGAGACGGGGACTTAACTATGAACATGGCACCGGACACGGGGTGAGCTATCTGTCCAGCGTACATGAGCGCCCCAATGGCATCCGCTTCAAAATGGTCCCGGAGCGCCAGGATAATGCGGTGATGGAAGCGGGTATGATTACATCGGATGAACCTGGCGTGTATATTGAGGGAAGCCACGGAATCAGAACGGAGAATCTGGTTTTGTGTGTTGAGGACGAAAAGAATGAATATGGCCAGTTCCTGCGGTTTGAGTACCTGACGTATGTTCCTGTTGATTTGGAGGTAATTGACAGGGGGATTATGTCCGACCGGGATGTGGAACTGCTGAACCGGTACCATGAACAGGTGTATGAGAAGATTAGTCCATATTTGGATGAGGATGAGAGAGTGTGGCTGGCGGAGGTTACGAGAGCGGTTTGATGATGGCCGGATACGGAGAAAAGGGCCGGACAGACTGAAATAGATAATGGGTGTAAAATGGCTGGGTAATCCCGCGGCATTGCAGAATGCAGAGCAGTGCTGCGGGAGATGCCGGGCCTTTTTTGCGGGAAAGGGTGAGGTGTTTGGTGGTGGGATTTTTTGAGGGTTTGTGTGGGGGATGGGGGTAGTATCCGGCAGCATGAACACTTTTACGAGATAGGACCCTTATAATGGGGAGGGTAAAAGGTTATGTTGACTTGTTAGCTGACAGCAGGTATGTGATTTATTCGCTGATTTATTCAGTTTATATGGTTATACATTAGGGGAAATATATGGTAGAATGGCCATATGGATTTTGATTTTGAGGGAGGTTAGGTATTTTTGAATGAAGTTGAAGTGACTTGGAAATGGTTATAGGCGTAGAAAATTATGGACGAATATAGGAGATAGATAGAAAGATGGCTGAAAGGATGGAGAGAGGGATGGCTGGAAAAATAGCTGGAAAGACGGCTAAAAGAATGGATACAGGTTCGGGAAAAGAAAGCAGGAAAGCCGTAGATGGAGATAAAGACAGAGCAAAGGATAGTAAACATAAGGTGAGGGACGGAGAAGGTAAGACTGGTGTGGGTAAGAGCGGGAAACGGTTTGCAGAAGATGGGGATGCTTTGTCCAAACAGCGCAGTGGAGAAAAACGCAGGGATGGCAGTTTGCCAAGAGAGCGCAAAGGGACGGATGGATTGTCTGCACCAAAAAAACAAGATGGAAGGGGATTAAGTGCTGGATATCGGAGAGAGGATTCCAAAAGAGGCGGTTCATATGGGGGACGGGGAACCAGAAGGAGCAACAGTATCTGCCCGGTGCTGAATCTGTGCGGAGGCTGCCAGCTGCTGGATATGGAGTATGCTAAGCAGCTTGATTTCAAACAGAAGCAGGTAGAGGAACTGCTAAAAGGGCTCTGTCCTGTTAAGCCTATTATTGGTATGAAGGATCCATTTCATTACCGCAATAAGGTTCATGCTGTATTTGACAGAGATAAAAAAGGAAATATCATTTCCGGAATATATGAAGAAAATACACACCATGTAGTTCCTGTGGAGAAGTGCCTTATAGAAAACCAGAAGGCGGATGAAATCATCGGTACTATACGCGGAATGCTCAAATCTTTTAAAATTCGGACCTATGATGAGGATACGGGCTTTGGACTTCTCAGACATGTCTTAATCCGCAAGGGTTTTTCCACAGGGGAAATTATGGTAGTGCTGGTTACGGCATCTCCAGTGTTTCCGTCTAAGAATAACTTTGTTAAGGCTTTGCGGGAGAAACATCCGGAGATTACCACCATCGTCCAGAATATTAACGGAAGAGGGACAAGCATGGTTCTGGGTGATAAGGAGCATGTGTTATATGGCAAGGGATATATTGTGGACGAACTGTGCGGATGCCGGTTCCGTATATCGTCAAAGTCATTTTACCAGGTGAATTCCGTGCAGACAGAAATTCTTTATGAAAAGGCATTGTCACTGTCCGATCTTACCGGGCGGGAACTGGTGGTGGATGCGTACTGCGGTATCGGAACCATTGGAATCATAGCAAGTAAGGCTGCCGGGAAGGTTATTGGAGTGGAACTGAATCAGGATGCGGTCAGGGATGCTGTTAATAATGCGAAGATGAATGGAATAGATAATATTCGTTTTTATTGTAATGACGCCGGCCGTTTTCTGGTGAATATGGCTGAACAGGGTGAGAAAGCAGATGTGGTTATCATGGATCCTCCCAGAAGCGGAAGTACGGAGGAGTTTATGGACGCCGTAGGAAAGCTGGGAGCCGGAAAGGTGGTGTATGTGTCGTGTAATCCGGAAACGCTGGCCAGGGATGTGAGGTATATGAAGAAGCTGGGGTATCGGGCGGTGGAGGCTTGGCCGGTGGATATGTTTCCGGGGACGGTGCATGTTGAAACCGTCGTGGAACTATCACGTAAAATCAAGGATTGACGGGATTCTTTGTTTTTGTTTTGGTTGCCTTGCCTACCATTTGCCTACGCTTTTTTGAGGTGGTAGGCAAGGCTGCTATGATATAGCATCTGCCAGGATTACAATGGCATCGTTCTGCATTTTATCCGTGTTAAACACATAACGGTCCATGGTGGTCTTGATGTCCTTGTGGCCCAGACGCTCCATGACGGTCTTGGGCTGGGCGCCATTCTCCGCCAACAACGTGCCATGAGTATGACGTAGGCAATGGCTGTGGAATAATGGATTTCCCAATTCCTCATGGATAACCTTGGCGCAGTACTTGAATGAGTAAGGGGTAAGCAGCTCGCCGTTTTCTTTGGTGCTTATTGGCATTATTTCCTTACCAACAATTTTGACGTTGGCGGGAGCCTGAAAGATTAAGCCATCGTCCATTTGAAACGTCTTTGTAAAATACTGGCCGTACCGGAGCATGTTCTTTTTGCGGTTACGGATTTCTGCTTTCAGTATTTTCTCGTACTCTGGTAGGATTTTTATAGTTCTGACAGAATCATATTTTGGCGGCCGGTAATACCATTTTCCGCCCTCGTTGGCAAGCTGGTGCCGGATGGTTATGGCGTGGTTTTCAAAATCTACGTCATGTAGCAAGTCAATACCATAAGTCTCCCCCAGGCGGGTACCACAGTGGTATCCAGTCATGAGGGGCATGTAGAAATTGCTATCCGGTCCAAAGCGCTCAATGATGGCTGCAAAGTCCTCCTTGACGCAGATATATTCTGTGTGTGCCTTGGCCTTCTCAGACATAACTATCTTCGGTATCCTGGCATAATCACAGGGATTATACTTGATGTATTTACAGGGATATACCGCATATCCCAGGGCGCCGGACAGGCAGGATAAGGTATTTTTAACCATGCTCCGGGAATAGCCTTGACGCTTCATTCCATCAATCCATTTTTGGATAACATCTGTCTCCAATGATGCCAGCCGGTATTTTCCGAATGCTGGTTTGAGGTGGACACGGATTAAACGCTCATAGCCCACCTGGGTGTTGTGTGCAAGGTTGGTCTTGACGTAGTTTTCGTACCAGTAGTCAAGATAATCGGACATGCTGATGTCCGAAGGGGTAAACCTTCGACCGGCACTATCATATTCGGCCTTGGCCTGGGTGCCGGCAGTGATGGCCTCGGCCTTGGTGCGGTACCCTCCCTGGCTGATGGGGTTCCGCTTGCCATTGATTTTGGCCCCTTCAAAGGACCATTCCCAGGTGGAGCCACGTTTCCTTGTTCTTAACTGTCCCATATATTATTCCTCCTTAAAATTGGGTAAAATTAATACGCCCCTTGCCAGGACGCTCCAGGAATGATATAATTTACTTGCTTAAGGTAATTGTATCTTCCGTGGCAGTCCGGTAAGAGAATCTATGCGAAAAGCTCTAGGGGTTTGCGGCTCCTGGGGCTTTCTGCTTATTGCTCGGTTGCTATTAAAGAGTACTTCGCACTTGTACTGATTTCAAAAGTGTAATCGGATTCTAATTTTAAATTACTATAAGAATCCCTTACTATTTCCTTTAAGCGGTCATTTTTGTCTCTTACGGTCAGACTCCCAATTCCATCTTCTTTGACAACATTATAAACTCCAGATGGAATATCCTTCCCGACCAGATAGCTTCCTGGAGTAAAGCTAAATGCTTCTGGTTGCGATTCCGATTCTGTATCACTCTTCATGCTCTCAGTGGTTTCGCTTTCGGATTCAGAAGCCTCTTCATTTTTTTCATCCCAGACATGAGAAAGTACCGAGTTTCTATCTTTATCACACCAAATAGTAATCCTGGGGGCATCCCCTACGTATTGTGTCCATAAGACATGGTCATAATCAAACCAGTCTTGGTTCAATAATTCATCAATTTGGCTCCCAACAACTTTGGAATCGGCACCTGATAAGGTGGTTATATATAATAACTTCTGCCCATCAACACGAACCCCAGTCACAGTGCTCCCTATAAGATTTGAATATGCATAGTCCGCAACTTTATCGAAGGAAGCATCGGCTTGATTAAGGGAGGATGAACTATTTTCATCTGATTGCTGTAATACTTCCGCATATTCAGATTCCATTTCTGTGTTTTTTTCTTTCAGAATTTCATATTCCGATCTCAGCCTATTATACTCATTCTGCGAAACCCCATTACTACATGCTGTTAATGAAAGCGCAAGCAAGGAGAAAATAATAAAGTGCTGTTTCATAAACCCTCCTTAGTTTTGGCTGTGCCATTTTTATTAAAAAGCCATTGGCTATTTTAATTCTTTATAAAAAGTTATGCCTACCCAGTTGAAAAAACAGAACATATGTTTTATAATACAACCAGAACATATGTTTGCGTGACGCTTTCCCACTATGCAAAAGCATTTACTTTCCCTTATGCTGCGCATTCGCGCCATAACATATTGTCCGTATATTATACATATTATCAGATAATTGGAATAAATTACCAGTAATATTTCAGCAAAAATTACCAAGTCTACCAGTTAATATGATATAATTATTATACAAGATATGCATAGTCATTTTTGTTTGGCTTCCTGAGCCAGAAAGGGAGGTAAATCAAATGGGTGTTGAAGAATACAAAAAACAAATCATAATTCTTGTTCAAAATTCAAGCAATATTGAACTGTTGGAATTAGTGTATCGGTTTATAAAAAAGTTGATGGGCTAGGGATTACTCCCTAGTCCTTTTTGCTTGTAAGCTTGGTTGCTAATTTCTCCAAGCTCTCCCAATCTCTTTCGTCCAACTCGGCCAGGGCTTCAATCAGCCGCTTCTTAAACGTGGCCTCTTCCATAATTAAATCACCTAAAAAGTCGGTTATAATTTGATTTCTGGTACGCTGTACAAACATTTCACCTTCTCCGGTGCGGAGCCAGTCTGTGTTTATTGGGAATTCAGACCAGTTTCTTAACATTATAATATGTTGCTCTGTAACGTTTCTTTTTCCTCGTTCAATATCACTAATGCCTGACTTTGTTATTCCCAGTGCTTTTCCAAATTCCTCTTGGCTCTTGCCGCATGATTCTCTTAGTTGTCTAAATCTATTATTAATGCCATTCATATTCTCACCTCATTTCTTCTGATTGTATTATCTCACAATTATTAAAATAAGTCAAGAAAAAAGTCGGCATACAGAACAAAAAGATGTTGACAATGTCGGCAAAAAGAATTATAATAACGGCATACAGAACAGAAAGTGAGGTGAGAACATGGGAGAAAGGGATAAAAAAATTCTGAAAACCATTGCTGAAGCACTCCCGAAGATGTCTGAATTTGACAAGGGCTATTTTCTTGGAACAGCAGAAGCTAAGGCAGCGGACAAAAAACGGAATAAGAAAGATTTGGAATCCTCAATAGGAACCGGCTAGCCCCGGTACATTACTATGAGAGGAAGGAGGATAAAAGCGATGGTGGAACCTTACAAGCCAATATACACAGTCAAGGAGGCGGCAGGCGTTCTCAGGGTTAATCCAACCAAGGTGTATGAGCTTATCAGTACAAAAAAGCTCCCGTCTTTGCTCCTGGGCCAGCGGAAGATACGAGGGAGTGACCTGGAACGATTTATTATGACGTATCCGGTAGCCGAAATAGAGGAAGGAGGGACAAGCCAATGACAAAAGTAACTGAGTTAGCCATCCGCGCCAAAGCAGCGGTCCAGTATCCTGGCTGGCGTGTGGATTTTGTGGGACCGGCCACCATAGCACTGACTCATGTCATGGGCAGGGAGCGGGTGATTGAGGTGAGACGACGCAGGAGGCGCCGAGACGGCCCAATCATGAGGACAGCTAAATGGATTGTACCGGCGGTTATCTGGCTGCTGGGGATGTGGATGGTAGCTATCGTGGTCATGGCGCTGGCCATGGGTGTAATTTGAGGGGAGGTGAAATGATTGAGAAAAAAGATGGTCAAGAAGCTGACAGCGTTGGATTGCATAAAGGAATCTGGGTGCCAAGACTTTGAAGCGGCATTTCCAAGAGTCACCGGATATATAAGCGAGTGCGCTAAATATGATCCGGATGCATTGTACACAGCAACGGAAGTGGCAGAACTGATGGAATATCTATTTGAGCTCCGAAGGAGAAAAAAGGACCCCAGCGGCGGCAACTGCGAAGAGGTCCAATAACTAAAAAACAACACACCCTTATTATAAGGGAGATATCGGAGGATTACAAGATGAAGAAAGAATTAAGTAAAAATGAATTAGTCAATGTATTGAATAACACAACAGCTACATTAAGTGAATTAGGGACCCATTTAAAGGCCATGAGCATATTGGAGGGTAGTAAAATCAATATCATTTTGGTGTCACCCGATTCCTATGCACATGTTGATTTAAGGGATGCTGGGATTAATGAGGATGTTATAAATGGAATACAGAGCCTTTTAAAACATGAGATTGGAAAAAACGTACAAGAAGATCAGGCTCTCGTTCAGGAAGTGGCGGACCAGCTGAATGATATGGTGCAATGATGGCCCGGCCTGAGTATTACCCAAGCAGCCATGTAAAGATTACAGCACCATTTTTTACATTGGTATGCAGTTGTGGCCTGCGGCATTGGTCCCTGCTGGGCGAGATTACGCCGTGTCCAAACTGCGGGAAGTTAATGAGATTGGAAGGTGAACAAGATGTCAGTAAGCAAGCGCATATTTAAAAGCCGGGAGGAATGGCTGGAAGGACGTAAGGGACATATCGGCGGCTCTGATGCCAGTGCTTGCGTGGGGATGAACCCTTACAAAGACAATGTGCAGCTTTGGGAAGAAAAACGTGGCTTGGTTATTCCGGAGGATATATCGGACCGGGAATACGTCAGGTACGGTACCGAAGCGGAAAAACATCTGAGAGCCTTATTCGCCATGGATTATCCACAATACAGAGTGACCTATGACGAGGATAACATGTTTACAAATACAGCTTATCCGTGGATGCACGCCTCCCTGGATGGCGAGCTTGTGGACAAGAATGGTCGCCGCGGAATCCTGGAAATAAAGACCACCAATATTCTGCAAAGTATGCAGCGTGAGAAGTGGCGTGACCGGATACCGGATAACTATTTCTGTCAGGTGCTGCATTACCTGGCCGTGACGGAATATGATTTTGCAGTCCTTAAAGCCCAGCTCAAAAGCGAATGGGGCGGGGAGTTGCGGATTACAACCAAACATTATTTTATAGAGCGAAAGGACGTTGAGGAGGACATCAAGTATCTGGTTGAGGCCGAAAGGCGGTTCTGGGACTGTGTGGTCACGGGACGCAGGCCGGATCTGATTCTCCCGGCGATATAGGTGAGGGATGGAACTGAAAATTTACAACCCGCAGGAAGATGGGTTTGTCCAGAAAATCGAATGGAACTATGAGGAACTTAAGGCAGAGGTTTCAATTGCTGCGGATGAGTATGCTGCGTCTGTGTACACGGATGAAACCATCAAGCAGGCTAAGGCAGATAAGGCCAAGCTTAATAAATTTATAGAAGCCTTGACTGGAACCCGGACGAAAGTCAGGAAGAAGCTCCTGGCGCCAGATGAACAGTTCGGGAGAGAAGTAAAGGACATTGAGGGTATTGTTCGGAAAGCCATTGATAATATAGATGGCCAGATTAAAGATTATGAGCGTCGCCAGCGCGAGGAAAAGACGGCCAAGGTCCGGGACTTTTATGACGCAAATATCCATGATATCGAAAAATATCTACCCTTTGAACGTGTAATGAAACCAGAATATGCCCTGACTTCCACCACCATGAAGTCCATCAAAGAGGAAATAACCGCTCTTATCCAGCGGGTTGACGAGGGCCTGGCTATACTGAATGAGGTGGACAGCCCATACGCCGGGGATATGAAGGAGGTTTTCCTTCGGAATTATGATATTGGCGCCGCAATGGCAGAACGGAACCGTCTGGAAGCGGCAGCACAGAAACGAAAGGAATATGAAGCGGAACAGGCCAGAAAGAAAGCGGAGCGCGATGCCAGGATAAAGGCAGAGGCCCAGGAAGTAATCAATGCAGGAAAGCGTGAGGCTGAAAAACCAATACCAGACACAAAACCTGATATCAAGTTCGATGTCCAGCAGCCCAGGATGGAGACCGTGGAGAATCCAGTGAATATCATTGATTTCCGGGTGTATGTGACTACGGGACAAGCGGCAGCACTTAAGCACTTTTTAAAAACCAATGGTATCCGGTTTGAGCCGGTACCGAAACAGTAAGAGGAGGAGAACATTATGGCAGTAAGTAACAGCCTGGCAAACAGGCCGCAGCAGAAACTAGACTTCAGTGTCTATCTGACACAAGAGGCCGCAAAGAAGGAAATTAACAAGGTATTGGGGGGACAGGCAGGGACCCGCTTTATATCCTCAATCATTTCAGCGGTGCAGGCCACACCGGCACTCGCAGAATGTACAAATTCGTCCATCCTTACGGCGGCTCTCCAGGGGGAGGCATTGAAGCTTTCTCCCTCACTCCAACTGGGGCAGTATTACCTTGTGCCCTACGATAATAAAAAGAAGGGGGTTAAGGAAGCTCAGTTTCAATTGGGGTATAAAGGTTATATACAGTTGGCAAAGCGGAGTGGTGTATATAAGAAAATCAATGTGGTATCCATCAAGGAAGGGGAATTGATATCCTATAATCCACTGGAAGAGGAATTGAAGGTCAACCTGATTGAGGATGACCTCATAAGGGAAGAGACACCAACTATTGGATATTATGCTATGTTTGAGGAAATCAGCGGATATAAGCATAGCATGTACTGGTCTAAGAAAAAAATGATGTCTCATGCGGATAAGTATAGTAAGGCTTTTTCTGTGAATGAGTCAACCGTTCAGACTAAAAATGGGACGAAGAAAAAGGTTTCTTTTTCCGATTATGAAGCGGGAAACTATTCTCCGGATGATGAATGGATGTATTCATCTTTTTGGTATAAAGATTTTGATGCAATGGCCCATAAAACTATGCTTCGACAGCTGATATCCAAATGGGGAACTATGAGCATTGACCTGGTACAGGCCATAGATGCGGATATGGCTGTCATCCACGATGATGGAACCAAGGATTATGTGGAGACAGATATGGACAATATAGCTGCGGAGCAGCCGGCAGTGAGTCCGGAACCGGAGGTTGGATCACAGGGACAGGAAGCCATGGAGCAGACTGTTCAGCCTGAGCAGAACAATGATGTTGCAGACAATTTCTTTTCATAATGAAACAATCTGAGGAAGGAGGTGATTAAGTGGCAATCACATTTGACAACATTGCCGGAGGAGAGCTGGCCGAAAAGTTTACAATGGCCCTGGCCCAGATAGGCCGGAACATCCTGGACCCAAACATGGATCCTGCGGCGGCGCGCGGAATGACGATTAATTTAAAGTTCAAGCCAGGGAGCAGGGGAACCATAGACATTGAATTTGAGGTCAAGACCAAGCTGGCCGGATTCCAGAAATCAGAAACGGTATTCCTGGTGGGCCAGGATCTCAATACGGGCCGGATTGAGATGTCCGAGTATGGAAGCGACCGTCCCCAGGTAACATCTGTTGCAGCGGCGCCAGCTGCGGCC
>OGCU01000425.1_pt1 | contig 20304 bp, 15 predicted proteins | sample 1570251 | NCBI WGS metagenome assembly OGCU01 (sample SAMEA2582182, study PRJEB24529) | metagenome | biome: Human gut stool | place: China | collected 2011
CTCTTTGACAGACTAGTAATTGCGAATATAACAGGTGCATAAACGGATAATCAGAAATAATTTTACATTTTGATAGTCACGTGTTACAACAAACAAATTACCATAAGTACCTTTTCCTACCTGAACTGCATCCATTTTGAAATTAGTAGCAGGTATCGTAAAATTATGCGAATTACGTTTCCGCCATTCGGTGGAAAAATTGTTCTTACAAAACAAAGCCTTAAAGATCTTCTTTATCATATTCATATCATTTTAGCGCTCCTTCGGTTTCCTGTTGGCTAGAAAATTGGTTTGACCATGATCTAGCATCTATTATATAAAAACGTCTTCACTTTACTTATTGCCATATCTCTCACCACCACAAAATTCTCATCTTTACAAAATACCATCCATAACACAGCCACAGTAAATACCAAAGTAATCACTCCCTCAAACACGAAATTGAGGAGAGTTGTCTCGTGAATAGGCAAACACAACAACCATATAATCGTGCCAATCCCAATAAGAAGTAAAAATCGCTTTGCCCATACAATCATTACCATCTTTCGGCTGAAACCCAAAACAACCTTCTGCACATTCATGATGAACGGGAAATAGGAAGTGAAAAGTTTTGAAAGCACCTGGGCGGCGAATATGCCTGCCAAACCATAAAAATGACACAATGGAACAGCTAACGCCACGTTGAACAGTCCGCCCCAAATCTGGAGGTAACGTCCAATTTTAAAGTGACCGCTCGCATTACGGAACACGTTGTCAAGCTGACAGGAAGTGTCTATGTAAAAATTAAGGCAGATAAATAATACAACCCACTGATTGAGGATATAACTGTTATCCACACTGCCCAGCCATATATGCATAAAAGAGTTGAGCAACTGGAAAAGGCAAATAGTAAACAGCGAATAGATAAAAAATGTGATAAGTGACAATTTATTGTATATCTTAACTTGATGCTCCCGCGATTCCTTTGCAATAACATTTCCCACCCCTGCTGATACAGCCGTCATAGTCAGCATATAAATGACATTCACTTGAGAGGTTATCATAAAATAGTTGCTGTAATAACCCACTACTACCGTACCAATCATGATGGATATCATCAGATTAGAAAGAGTGTTGAACAGCGTAGATCCAACCTTGAAGATAGAAATAGAACACAAATCCTTAAAAAACTGGCACATTTCATCCTTCGTCAGCTTCCCGTCACACGGATCTGTGAGATAAGGATATTCATGGTTTATCTTGTTGGAGATGGCGATGTTCTTAACAACCACCAATACCAGTTTAAACAGAAGATAGGCCATGAAATCACGAAATATCAGCAGCACCACAATGTCAGTAACGCAGTTAATGAGTGTAAATGCAATATTGTATTTCTCAATTTTATACAATTCCTGATTAGCTGATACCAAAGTCTGCTTATAGGCAAAGAAAAAATAAGTACAGGAGTTTTGCAGAATGAATATGAAATATATCAAATAGAGATTCTCGGGAAGCGAATGTTCCAAATTGACTAAATAATGCAGAAAAGGCATCAAACAGCATCCTAATCCTAAAATTGCAAGTCCCACATAATTATAACACTTGTGATAAAACTTCATGAGCACCTTGATCCGGTCAATATCCTTATCCGCTAAAGGTTTGTAAAGATAGAAAGCGATAGCTCCACCGATACCCAACTCTGAAAGAGCCAAGATAGATAATATATTGGAAAATAGCCCGTTTAACCCTAAATATTCCGCTCCCAAAGTATAGATAAAGGCTGTACGGCTGACGAAAGTGAGCAGAATGGTGAGTAGTTGTCTCATGCTGCTCATAGCCATGGTCAAGGCTGAATTTTTAGTCCGCGAATTTCCCATTATTTCTTCAAATTAATAAACTCACCCGCTATCACCTCTCCATACTTTCCGGTAACGAACATTAGTGATTGCATGACGGCATCCATCGGAATATCCTCATCCGCCACTACCCCATTCGCCACAATGCCATGAGCCAGCAACCGCTTCGCCAGACCACGCAGCATACTGACAATGGAGTGTGATACTACATCGAGGTATTCCATAGAACGCTTGACAAATACGACATGAAGAGAGGAACGTTGCAGATTCTTGTCTAAATAGTCGGATTCCACTTGCAACCATTGATATACCACGCGCTCCAAATCACGATGGTTGTAGGTGTGGTCGGTATGCAACAGGTCATGATCCACATCAGGTATAATTATATTAACAACATGATCAAAGTGCCCCAACAAATCACCTCTTGCCTCATTGATATCTTCCGTTGTCAATTCTCTATAGCCCTGCCATAGCTTGACCACATAGCAGCCTTCATTTTTATAGTAACATTCTGCGGAGCGCATAAGAGTTTCGTCACACCCTACTATCAGTACATTGGAATCCTGCAGAGAGTTTCCGCTGAAGCTGTTCTCATTAGCATCGTATACGTTAGCATCCACAATGGGATGAACAAGAATACGATGTCCGATAAGCCTTTTGATTATCCTGATGACTTTCTGTTTCATAATTGCACTATACACTTTCAGTGGCACAAGCCTTTTTTACCTCCCCTACTTGAAATTTGCTTACATTCCCTATCATAAAGGCTGCAAGTGCAGCTATCTGTTCGGAAAAAATAATGTGATTTAAAGGGTGGAAACTGGCAATATTATCATTCATCCTGCTATGGTTCATTGCTGTAGCCACGGAACCGGGAGCGATACTATTAACAATAACGCCTCGCCCCTTGTATGCGGCAGACAATTGTTCGGTAAACCGAATGACCCCTGTTTTCGAAATACCATAAGGAGTATAGTAATGATTGCGTGAGACCCCACAAATGCTACTGATATTGAGAATATTTCCACCGCCATATTGCGCCATTCGAGCAGCTGCAAGCTCAGAAATGAGAATGGTAGATTTCAAATTGACATCAATCGTCCGGAAGTATTCCTCTTCCGTGACAGAACGAAACTCGCACTGGTGATCTTTTTCCCCAAAAAAGCCTGCATTGTTTATGACGATGCTGACAGGAGCAATAGAAAACAATCCATCTACAGAATTTCTTACAGCTTCAGCATCATACTGGTTGAGTAAGAGGGTACTAAGCGTATCATCATTCGCCTTACATGATCTTCTCTTGAGTTCAGCTACCGCAGTCTGGAGCTTTTGGACGTTCCTTCCACTGATTATCACCCGGCAACCTTCGCCAAGCAACCTTTCGGCTATAGCAAAGCCTATACCGCTGGTGGCACCGGTCACTAAAGCTATGCGGCCTTTCAAAATTCCACCCACTACGCTCGTAGTCTGATAGGCATCGCGTAGCAGGTCATCCATATAGAGCGGAGTCACTTCTTTGTAACTCAATTTAGACTTTATTTTACTGATTATTCCCATATCATGCGCTTAATGATTTGTTATTAATGACAGTTTCATAAAATGACTGTACATCGGCAAGCAGTATTTTCATATATTTCAAAGAACCACGACGGCTCAATTTATATCCCCCATCAGTAAAGAGAGATAACTCAGACTGAAAACGTTCATCCTTACGGTAGTTGAGGAACGGCACTCCCCTTTCTTTCATCTTACGTTCAATGCCTCCCAAGGTGGCATCACCAAAAGCATCGGACACGTAGCTGTTGAGATCACGCCCCAACGGGGTGCATGCCACTACAGGAAGAAATCCCTGCTTGCGGCAGAAATCAACGAACTCCACAACCTTAAAAGTATTAAATTCCACTTCCCGTTGGTTCGCCTCGCCAATTTCCCCTGTTTGTAAAGACTGTAATCCGAAAAGATTTATCCAGCAGACCGCCATCTCCTTTGCATTCTTTGCTGATTGACTTGCCGATACATATTTGTAAGCCTCCGTCTCATTGCTTTCCACATCTATCAGCAGGCGAAGCGCCTTCTTGCATTGCCAGGGGGCAACCGGGAACAAATGTGCAAGCCGTTGGCGCAGAGATGTCTTGATCTGACCACCATGTGGAATGACATCCCATGCTTTTCTCGATTCATTCAATTTATTACATCTATACATACTCACACAGAAATTAAGATGAAGTATAACAACGCAGCCTTTGGTCAAATGTACAGCATAATGTTTAAGTATGTCCACATCAAACTCAACGCTCTCACAATTGAGAGCAAAATTAAATGACTTCACTCCCAATGTATTGTGGGCACAAAATGCATAAAAACTATTGGTCGTACCGAAATTAGCTAGACGTATGCCACAGGGAACTCCTCGACGGTAATTCTCCAAATCACGGTCGGGATTGCGGTAATGGTTGGTACGCTTATAAAGTATATTTACCACCATATAAACAGACAACAGCAAGGCTGTGCCTATCAATACAACCGTCATACGGATTATTCTTTTACAATACCTAGATGTCCCTCGGTAGCAAAATCACGATGATGAATCACTCCGGGAGAACCTACTACTACCGAATGGCTGGGCACATCAAAATTCACAAAGGTATTGGGAGCAATAAGCACATCATCACCAATGGTTATCTTTCCGACCACAGTAGAATTGGCACGGATACAGACATTGCTGCCAATGGCAGGTGCACCTTTACGCCTGCCACGCACATCGCGGCCGATGGTCACACCATGCGTCAGAAATATACAGTCACCAAATACCGCGTCACTATTTAAGATAATGGTACCTGAATGACCTATAATCAGTCCTCTGCCGATATGCATGTTCTGCCAAAGATTGATACCTGTGCATAAACCGAATTTCTTTAACTTATGGAAATAATACTTACCCCAGACTGTACCTTGGGCTACCTGAGCCTTACGATATAGCGACAAGCACTTTAGCTCGTAAGAACGAAGTACATCTTTGGATAATTTTTCTGTATTACGAAAGGAGGCATTGAAGCGTATATCATAGTCATACAGATCTTTGTAATGCTTATAATCGAATTTCCAAAACTTTATATCTAACAATTTTCTCAGATTCATCGCCCTACTATCTTTTTTAGCACTCTTTTAATCAGTAATTTATTTTTTAGCCATTTGTCGGATTGGAAGTTGTGTCCACACCAAATCAATGCTTTTTGCGGTGAACGACTAAAAAGCTTATAGAATTCATCACGATAGGCAGCCCCCTGTCTGTTGCGCACCAAATTCTCATTATGGGCAACAATGGATGCCAACGTTACTTCTTCCGTATCCAGCCATGAAGCTAACTCTTTCCACAAACGCCATCCTTTGGATGAATGGACAATAACAGATGACAATCCTTTGTCGTCATCCAGTTGAGGTACTTCCTCGACTGTGCCCCAGCAATCCGCCAAGGTAAAATCGCTCAAACGTTCTTCCTTTTTGAAAGGACAATTAAAACAGGATGGACGCAGGGAATAAGTCTTTAACATACACTGAAAGAAGGCATTGTCAAATCTTTTTTGCAGAAAGGAGCGGCGGTCTGTTTCAATACGCAAAGCAAAAACACGCCATCCGTAAGTTTTGTCTTTGAAATTAACATGTCTAATGCTCTCACCCTGAAAAGTAGTGTCAAGATATCCTCTCCATACTCCTGGTGAAGGAATACCCATACATATCAAATCAGCGGTATATAGATTGAAATACTCTTTTCTTAAATAACTTTTTAACCCTTCTATTTGACAGGCCATTCCTGTAAACAACACCAGCCTGCCATCTGTAAGGTATTTCTTTATCTCTTTATATATATATCTAATTCGACTCTGGGCATATTTGGAAGCCTGTACTTTAATCAAGTCTTTCTTATCATTAATAATTACATGATGTACGTCAAAATGCTCGTCAAAAGCTGCGCCTGCCACCACACCGCCATGTTCTAAAATATAATTAGCAATAGCTGGAAAAACCCCTCCCGAAGAACTAACCCTGCGCCATTCCTCACAGTTTGTCTTTGCAGCAATGGCTTTCTGAACATCATTATATATTTTCCGTTTATCGGCAATATCCTCATAATGAAGAACAGGACATACCTTGACACATAATCCGCAATCCACACACTTGTCGCTATAAATCGAGGGATAATCAAACCCTTCATGGTCACGAACCATCATGATGGCGGCATGAGGGCAGACATTCAGGCAAGCCTCACATCCAGTACAATATTTCTTTTCTATTATCTCAATCATTGAAGAAGTATGCAAATGTTACACATGAAGAGTCTGAACTTTTCATTAATTCATCCTTATAATAGCAGTTCTCTAAAAAATAAACTTCTAAGCAAACCAGCCTTCACTCAACCTTCTCAAACGGAAAAGCGTGAAGATAACTCACAGCCACCGTCATATTCCCAAAAGCAAACACCAACCGGGTATTGCGGTGCAAACGCATAATGCACCCCTCCTTCCCTCGGAAAACGCCACCGGTAATCCGGATACGTTGTTTCTTCTGAAGATAATCCTCCAAAGGACGGTTCATCAACTCGATATTGTAAGGCATGGATTCGTACAAATAGATAAATTCCTCCATCTGACGTTGAGGGATGACCGCCGCACGGTGCGTGTTATAGTCCGTCACCAAATACTGGCGAGGAAACATAGCAGACAAAATAAGTTCCAACTGATCCAAAGGAGCGCAGACAAACAGCCAGCCGTTGCCTTCGATTTCTTTCTCGTCCGTCAAAGCATTCAATTTCCGGGCGGAACCGGTGGCAAAGGCTTCTTTCACTACCCGGGCGGAATCACGACGGGCAGTATATTCCTCCTTAGTATAGGCACATTGCTCGAAGCGTTTCCTGTGGTCCGTCGAAGTATAGGAAAATACCTTGAAACAAAAGTATCTTTCTTCTGCTTCACCTGACGGCTTACGAAGTTTTACGGACTTCCTGCCACTAAAAACGCCGATATAGCGCTTCAATTCTTTATTAGGCAGATACAGATAATACCAATTGAGTTCAGGATGTTCCTTCCCTATTCCCGCCAATGGCGTGACTCCCTTATTTGACCCCTGGTCTGAGACGGAAGCGATTGAACTGCAGAGCAGTAACTTAGGCGCTTCGCTCGCTATGTTTTGATTATTATAAGAGAGTGCTTCGGTTGCAAGCTCCATAGGACTTTTTATTTCCATCAAAACATCATAATTAAATTATTCTTCTAAAAAATGAGGCTCGAATAAGCCATCAATTTTCGTTTTTTTGTTGGGGTTCTCTTAGTAAGAGAACCCCAAGTTTACTTAAATGCCTGATAGAGTGTCCTATAGTTATAACCTTTCATATTATTTTTGCAAACAATTGTCATTTATAAGCATACTTTGGAATACTTTTTTAATGCGGAATTTTCTGTATTAAGGAATTATAGCTATCTTTGCAGCAAAATGGGGTTCTCTTACTAAGAGAACTCCATTTTTTATTAAAGGCTTAAAAAGGGAAAAATCTTATTTTCAACACATTATATTATTTATACAATTAGAATCAATTTTCCTCTCACAATAATTATGGTGAACTAAAAATGCTCAAAAAGAAAGAGGCTTCCGTTTCCGGTCGCCTCTCTTTTCTTTTCGGATAAACGCTTTTATCCGTAAGTGTACTGACTTTCACAAGCAAATACTAACTATTAATCTTAAATCTATTACTATGAAAAACACATTATATTAACATTTGAATCGCGTAGATTGTTCAACAAAATGAGATTAAAAGAGTGTTAAATATATAACAAAGGGAGGTCCAATTGTTTTTTAATGCAAGAAAAACGATTAAGTCTGATAAAAGTAAAAGAAACGGAAATACAAAAGATGTATCGTGATTTCACATAATCGTGACATAAGTAAAATACAATATAGATTATACAAAAACACACTACAAAAGAGAAAGGATGCCATCAGGACACCCTTTCTCATCGCTCATTTGTAACTATAGAGAGTTAGACTCTCCTTAAAAACGCTGTAAAATTAATAAAATAATTTTAGACGCAAAATTAGTTTTGTAGAAAAATTCAAAAGGTTTTCAAAGTTTATCAGTATTGATCTGCCATAATGAACTGGTACGATAATTTATATTGGCTTTAAATGATATTCCTTGTAAATGAATTACTAACCACGGATATCTTATATTCCATTATTCATATTTCAATGACCGAGCGGGTTTACTATAAACAACCTTTATGGTTTGTCCTGCTACAGTCAGAAAAGAAATCAACAACATCAAGACCACAGGAAGCAGAAAGAACCACACTTTCAATTCTGTTCGGAACGGATAATGAGCCAACCATGCATTCATGCTGCCCCATGCCACCGGCAACGCAATCAGAATAGCGATAATAATAGGAATAAAGAAACCTTTACCCAACTGATAAAACAGATTCCAACGAGATGCCCCCAATACTTTCCGAATGCCCATCTCCTTGGTACGGACGGCACAAGAGAACATAACCAGCACCCATAAACCTAAGCAGGAGATAAAAATAGCCAATCCGGTAAAACCTCCCATCAATACGCCGAAAGCCTCATCCTGACGGTATTGCCGGTCATAGAACTGGTCGAGGAAGAAATAATCAAAACTGGAATCCGCAAAGTAATTATTCCATATTTCTCCTATCTGTGATACTAATTCCGAAGGATCACCCGGTTTCATCACAACCGAAATATAACGCTGAGGAATCCATTCAATCTTATCTTTATGGAAAAGCATTACCCCTGTATAACCTTTATTCAACGCTTGCTGATGATAATCCTTCACTACCCCGATTACCTGCATGGGCTCTCCTAGCGTTTCAACAGCTATTTCCTCACCAATGGCATCATCATTATCCACATATCCTAACATACGGGCAGCCGTTTCGTTGATAACCAATTTATTCACATCGTCCCCATATTCCTCGGAAAAACCCCGTCCGGCTACCACCTCCAGTCCGTATGCATCTATATAATCAGGGTCACAACTCAGCATCTCGTACAACCGGTTTTGCTTCAACGCATCATGTGCCCGATGATTGGACAGGAACATGGCCACCTCTTCACCCGGTACCGCCCCGGAACAAGTTACTTTCGACGCCAATGGCAATTTCTTGATAGCTCTCCGCATAGACTCCATCTTTGTTTTCATACCCTCAGTAGGCCCGGGAAACTTGATTACCAAAATCTGGTCAGTCTTTACCCCCAAAGACTGGCGACGCATGTAATTGAGTTGTGCAAAAACAATCAGTGTACCACAAAGCAATATCATGGAGGCTGTATATTGTACAATAACCAATATTTTACGTGTATTCTCTCCGGCACGACTGTTCTGAAACTTACCTTTCAACAATACAATCGGCTTTTTGCGTAACAACGCACGCGCGGGATAGTAACCCGAGATATAAATACCGGCTACAAAAAGTAGCAAGACTAAAATGCCCCAATATTCGGTGAACCATACCGAGAAAGTGATGGTGCGTCCTACCAACTGATTGAATGCAGGAAGTAATAATTCGATTAGCCCGAAAGCAATGACAAAGGCAATCAGATTCATTACAAATGCCTCGAAAAGGAATTGATTGACAAGCTGTTTCGGGAAAGCTCCCACTACCCTGCGCACCCCCACCTCCTTTGCACGCTCCATAGAACGGGCAACTGTCAGGTTTATATAATTGATCCAAGCGATAATCAAAATAGCAATAGCTCCGAAAATCAATGCGATAATGGCCGAACGGTTCCCTTTCAACTCGGCCTCATAACCTAATTGAGGATTAAGATGAATCTTCTCCAATGGCTCCAACCTCACTCCCCAAGTCTTGTTTTTCAATGCCTCTTCAGTTTTATACTTCTCGGCCAATTGAGGAAAAGCACGTTCTATCTCTTCTTTGCGCTCGGGCGAATCCAGCAATACATATGTATAGGCTTCATGTTTGTACCAATACTCCTGTACCCATTTAGGTAAGGTGGCATATGATAAAAGAAAATTATAATGTATATGCGAATTAGAAGGCATTTCTTTCATGACTCCGGTTACCTCACAAGACATTTTTCCCATATTACTGTTAAAGATAAGTATCTTCCCGACAGGGTCTTCATCTCTGAAATATTTACGGGCAATCCGTTCCGTGATCACAACCTGGCCCGGCATGGAAAGACAAGAGGTGCGGTCGCCTTTCAGCAATTCAAAATCAAACAGACGGAAGAAACCGGGATCAGCGTAAGCTATTTCATTCTCACGCAAACACAATTCACCATATTTTACCAATTGCTCCGGTTGGATAATACATCCCACACGGGTATAATCCTCAATTCCCGCCAGATTTTCCTGCATGGCCGAACCATATCCAAATGAACTAGTCGCCCAATCATCCGTCAGAGCTTCCCCCTCATGAAAAGTACTTTGCACACGATAAATCCGGGCACTCTTACTATGCATCTTGTCAAAACTAAATTCAAAAGCAACGTAAGTAAGTATCAATAAAGCTGATGCCATGCCTACGGCCAAGCCGAAGATATTAATGAAGCTGAAACCTTTCCTCTTCATCAGATTACGCCAAGCGCTATTCCAATAATTTCGTATGATCATAAAATTTCAATTTTGGTATCAGATTCCATGGGGCGGTTACGATTCTCGGCAATAATCTTACCATCCAGCAAACGGATTATACGATGTGCATAAGCAGCATCACGCTGTGAATGGGTAACAATGATGATGGTGGTTCCCTGCTTGTTCAGTGTACTGAGCAGTTCCATCACTTCCACCCCATTGGTAGAATCCAAATTACCTGTCGGCTCATCCGCCAGCAGAAGTCGGGCATTGGTTACTACGGCACGGGCAATAGCCACACGTTGCTGTTGTCCACCTGATAACTGTTGCGGCAGATGATTGGCACGGTGCAGCATATTCACTTTTTCAAGCACTTCCTTTACACGCCTGTTACGTTCTGCCGGCTTTATATTAAGATAAACCAATGGGAGTTCAATATTCTCATAGACAGTCAGTTCATCAATCAAATTAAAGCTTTGGAAAATGAAGCCGATACTTCCTTTACGTAGAGCGGTCAGTTGGTTTTCATTCATTTTATCCACTCGCTTTCCCTCAAAGAGATAGGAGCCCGAAGTAGGGGTATCTAATGTTCCAAGTATATTCAACAAGGTAGATTTTCCACAACCGGACGGTCCCATGATAGCGACAAATTCTCCCTTTCCAATCTCGAAAGTTACTTCATTCAATGCTTTGGTCTGCACTTCCTCGGTGCTGAACAACATAGAGAGGTTTTCTACTTTAATCATTCTTACGTGTGTTTTTTATTCGTTTAAAATCAGTTTCTCATTATCTCCAAACAGTTCGTAACCGGAAATAATAACTTTCTCACCGGAAGCCAGACCGTCAGTCACTTCATAAAACTGAGGATTCTGTCTGCCAATCTTAATAGGGCGTCTGACGGCAAATTTACCACTTTCATCCACAACATATATCCATCGCCCTCCGGTAATTTGGAAAAAACCTCCCCGAGGAATCAGAACAGCCTTGACAGGATCGCCCAACTGAAGATTGATATGATAAGTTTGTCCGGCCCGGATATTTCCGGGACGCCCTGCTGTGAAACGGAAATCAGTACGAAACTGCCCGTCCTTCACTTCAGGATATACTTTGGTTACTTCTAATTTATAATTCTCGCCGTCACGGGTAAAGTCGGCAGGAAGTTCCTGAACGACACGCTCCACATAATGCTCGTCAATCAATGCCTGTACCTTCAGATCAGCAGTAATAATCTGGCCGATATGTTCTCCGGCAGAAATGGATTGTCCGATTTGTGCTTCAAGATTACCCACCTGTCCGTCTATGGGAGCTTTCACTTTCAGATTTTCAAGACGTTCACGTACCAATGCCAGACTTCGTTTCATATTCATAATATTCTCGTCCAAGCTGGATATCTGAGTCAAACGAAACAAACTATCCTGACGGATCCGTTCATCCAATACCGACAATTGTTCTTTTGCCGCTTCATACTCCTCCGTAGCCTGGAGATAATCCTCCCTCGCTATCAATTGCTCCTCCATCAGCCGCTTGTATTGCCCGTAACGACGTTTCTTTATAAGAAAGTCTTTCTGCATACCGATACGGTCCTGCTTCAGGCTTAACCGTTCCTGCTCCATACTGATACGGGTATTACGCAACTCGTTTTCCTGATAGGCCAAATCAGCTTCACTTTGCATGATACCAATATTCAGCAGCGGATTACTCAGACGCAAAATCGCATCCCCTTTCTTTACCATTGCTCCTTCCTCATGAAGGCGTTCCTCCACCCTTCCGCCTTCTATAGCATCAAGGTAAATCATGCGGCTGGGAAGTACTTGGCCAATCACGCGGATATAATCATTAAACTCATTTTCTGTAACTGTAGCGATAGTGATACGGCTTTTGTCAATGGTCATGGAAGAACCGGTATCACGAAAAATAAAATAGAGAATGAGTACCAGTATGAATAATACTCCCGTACCTCCATAAATCTGCTTGGGAGTGAAACGCTTTTTACGTTCAATTAGTGTGTCCATATTTTTAGTGGTTAATAAAACTTCCTGTTTGATAATACATAGCCAGTCGTGATGTCAGTTCGTACTGCAAACGTACTCTTATTTTTTCCGCTTTAGCGGCAAGCAGGCGATTTCGCGCCTCCATCAGTTGGAATACGGAAACAAGCCCTTCCTCCCACTTCCTTTCTGTTTCTTTCAGCACTTGTGTTTCGGCTTTTACCTGTAGGACAGCCTGTCGATGTTCTTCCCATCCCGAATGTAATGAAAGTACAATTTGTTCCGTTTCATTACGTAAATGCAGTTTCTCTTCCTCTATATTGTTCCGCACTCGCTGCAAATTCAATTTCTTCTTCTTTACTCCAGCATACCGATCCAATCCGCTAAGAATAGGAAATGAAATACCCACTCCTATATATTTATTCCAATGGTCACGCAATTGATGTAACGAGAACAAGGAATTATAAAAATCAGATCCCCATGAAAAACGGGCGAAGATGGTGGGGCTGAACTGCCCAAGGGCCACAGCATACTCCTTACGGGCTGCTCGTTCCCACATCTCCATCCGTTTATAATCCGGCAACGCGTGTACAGATTGTAAATAGATTTCCTCTATTTCTACCTGAGGCATTAATAAGGGTGTATCTTCACCAGCTGATAAGGAAACAGACAAAGTATCTCCCTCTTTCATTCCTACTATTTCTTTCAAATAAAGGAAAGACATCTGACTATTTTTTTCATACGAACGCTTTCTGAACACATCTCCTTGATGACGCGCTTTCACCTCCTGCAAGTCCGAAAGCGACTTCAGACCCAGTTCTACGAAAGTTTCCGTCTGTTTCAGATAACGTTCTCCCAAACGAAGCTGCTCAGCGGCCAGCTCTGAAAGTTTTTTATCCAATGCCGCTTTATAATAGGCTTCGGCTACCTGATAAGCCAGATCATTCTGCTTTGCCAAACGATTCCATTCCTTCTCTTTTTTAGTCCAATGTGTATATCGCAAACGATTGATCCGGGCAAAGCCTTCGAATAAAGAAAGAGTCACCTCCATTCCTACATTCCCTTGATTATATGAATCAGCAGTATATCCATTAGTATCCGGGTCAATAGAACGCCCGATGTGCCTGCCCACTTCCGCCTGTACTGAAACATGAGGAAGAAATTTACCCATAGCAGCCACATAGTCTGTACGTGCTTCCTTTACGTCTATCCGGATATTCTTGAAACCAGGATTATGTTCCCAGGCATAGCGTATGCAATCGTCCAGTGTACCTTGCCCACACACAGGCAAAGACAGACTCGACAACAAACACACAATTATCAAATTATTTTTCATTTTACTTTGGTTTAGACACAGAATAGAGATCAAATGGTATGCCAAAACAAACGACATACTAATAATCAACGAGTTACAAAAGAAGTCATAAACTGATCGTCCAATTTTTAGACGGTATAACGTCCAAATTATAAACACCGCAAAGCCAGGGCGATCCAAGGGAAATATTGAAGCACGGATAAAACGGACTGAAGACGCATTCCAAGTGTCAAACCGCCCCTACGGTAAATAAAAGCATTACAGAAAATAATAAAAAACGTCCAATAATTGGACACCTCATTTGCAGGAACAGTCAAAAGCAGATATCTTTAGCCTCTGAAAGCAAAATGCTATGGAAAAAGGAACAATTTTAATAGTAGATGATAATAAAGGAGTATTGGCCTCGCTGGAACTGTTGCTGGAAACGGAGTTCAGCGAAATAAAGACAGCCCATCATCCGAATCAAATTATGTCTATTCTGAATACCTCTCCGGTAGATGTAATTATTCTTGATATGAATTTCTCAGCAGGAATCAATAACGGCAACGAAGGGTTGTATTGGCTGAAACGAATCCGCGAGATAGCTCCTGCACTACCCGTAGTCATGCTTACGGCATACGGGGATGTGGAACTGGCGGTAAGAGCTTTAAAGAATGATGCGACCGATTTCTTGTTGAAGCCTTGGGACAACCGGACCTTGGTATGCAAAATAAAAGAAGCTTTCGGAAGTGGTAAGAAAAGGAAAAACAGAGTCCCCGATAGAAGCCAATCACCAATGATTGTGGGAACATCTCCTGCCATGCAGCAGTTAATGAAAATGGTAGTGAAAGTGGCACGCACAGACGCCAATATCTTGATCACCGGAGAAAACGGAACGGGAAAAGAGATGCTGGCACAGGAAATACACCGGCTTTCCACACGACGGGAACATACTATGGTAACGGTAGATATGGGAGCAATCAGTGAATCTTTATTCGAAAGTGAGCTGTTCGGGCATGAACGCGGTTCTTTTACCGATGCCTATGAGAGCCGGCCGGGAAAGTTTGAAGCGGCATCCGGCAGTTCCCTGTTTATGGATGAAATAGGAAATCTCCCTCTAGCCATGCAGGCAAAGTTGCTCACCGTATTACAAAACCGAAAAATTACACGCATCGGCAGTAATAAAGTAATCCCAGTGGATATCCGGCTGCTTTCAGCTACTAACAAGAATATTCAGGAGATGGTGGATTCCGGGACTTTCCGTGAGGACTTATTGTACAGACTGAATACCATCCACCTGGAAATTCCGCCTTTGCGGGAACGGAGGAACGATATACATTTATTCATTGATTATTTTATGCAACGTTATGCCGCCAAATACGAAAAAAAAGATATTTCCTTGCATGAACATGCTTTGGAGAAATTATGTTCTTATCATTGGCCGGGAAATATCCGGGAATTACAACATGCCATCGAGAAAGCGATCATCTTATGTGAAGGAAATGTCATCCGTCCTAAAGACATTTTCGTAAAACAAACCTGGAACCCGCAATTCTCCACTACCGTACCCAATCTGGAAGAAGTGGAACGTCAGGCCATAGCAACAGCTATCCGTCAAAACGATGGAAATCTGACGGCAACAGCCGAACAGTTAGGCATCAGCCGCCAGACACTTTACAATAAGATAAAACGCTTCAAGCTCTGATAATCATGGTATTCAGCAAACATCTATATATGGTTATCCTGAGCTACATCTTATTAATAATCGCTGTGGCCGGAGCAGGGATCGCACTTGTCATTACACATACCGCCCTCATTCTAGGCAGTCTGCTATTCATCTTTTCGCTTTTTTTAATCGAAACTTTGGTAAAACGGTTGAATAAGTTCAATACCAAAATAAGGATATTTCTGGATGCGGTGGAAGATAAAGAGAACATGATATTGTTCAACGAGCAATCGGCAGATAAAGAAATGAATGCACTGAGCCATTCACTAAACCGGATCAATGAATTGCTTGCCACAACGAAATCGCAGAGCCGGATACAGGAGAACTTTTATTACTCTTTACTGGAAGAAGTACCGAATGGAGTGCTAGCGTGGAACTCCGAAAAGAGAGTCATATTTGTGAATGGCGCAGCTTTACGTTTGCTGGGAGTTGAGCCAATCATATTCCTCCGCCAACTGGAAGAGCAATATCCGGCCTTGAAAGATTTCATAGCCCATGGAAATGTGGAAGATTCTTTTCTTTTACAATCCAACTCAAAAAAACAGCTGTCACTATCCATGAACCGGATGAAACTAAATTCAGAAACGATTACCCTGTTGGCTATCAAAGATATCAGCAATGAACTAAGTGAGAAAGAAAGTGAGTCATGGAGCAAACTGACCCGGGTGCTTACTCATGAAATAATGAATACCATCGCTCCTATTGTTTCCCTATCACAAACACTTTCATTGCGTCCCGGTACGGACGAGAAAGTAATACGAGGACTTGGAGTGATTCGTGAACAGAGCGAAAGATTGATGGAATTCACAGAATCATACCGACGCTTATCGTATATGCCGGAACCGAAAAAGAAGCGATTCTCACTGACCGATTCATTGCACAATCTGGGTCTGTTGCTACAATCTGATTTTGAGAATGCCCATATCCATTTCATTCTGCGCAGTACCCCTTCTGACATATATATTGAGGGCGATGAGAAGCAACTCTCTCAAGTTTTCTTAAATCTGCTGAAGAACAGTATGCAATCATTGGAAGGAAAGACAGACGGACAAATAGAAGTAACACTGGAGGTAACAGACAAACTTTATATAAAACTACTTGACAATGGGCGGGGAATCCCTATGGAGTTACAAGAAAAAATATTCGTTCCTTTCTTTACTACAAAAACAGAAGGGACGGGAATCGGGCTTAGTCTGTGCCGGCAGATTATAAAAAGACATGGGGGTAATCTCTATTTACAGGAAAGCGGACAAGGAAGAACTCTGTTTGTTATTGAATGGCCCATAGTTCCTTTTATTCCGAAATAACAGAGCTCATCACAGGATTACTCTGATTAACACAGATTATTCTTAAAAGTAAAGTGGAAATATAAAATAATAACCACTTATCTATAAACCAGCGTTAACCTAAGTAATCCGTAATGAAACATTTTTTATTTCTTTACCTTCAGTTCATAAAGGTCATGCCTGCGGTCACGCAAATTGCGCACACTGCCATACGTATGCAATTCATTCAACAGATTTAGATCAACATCCGAAACCAGAATCATTTCGGTATTCGGAGTCGCCTCAGCCCGTTTACCATCAGTAGGGAAAGCGAAATCACACGGAGTAAATACACCAGACTGTGCATACTGAATATCCATATTGTGTACACGCGGCAAATTACCCACACTACCGGCTATAACGACAAAACATTCATTCTCGATAGCCCGTGCCTGAGCACAAACACGCACACGAGAATAACCGTTCTGAGTATCAGTCAGGAATGGAACAAACAGAATCTGCATTCCCTGATCGGCCATGATACGAGAAAGTTCGGGAAATTCCACATCATAACAAATCAAAATACCAATCTTAGCGCAATCCGTATCAAAAGTCTGCACCATCTTACCACCCGAAAGACCCCAACTCTTTATCTCATCGGGAGTGACATGTACCTTTTCATACATTTCGTATGAACCGTCACGCCGTACTAAAAAACCAACATTATAAAGCCCTCCGTCCTCTTTTACGTATGGCATACTACCCGTAATGATATTAATATTATAACTGATAGCCAAATTGATAAAACGGTCGCGAACCTCTTCGGTATATTGTGCCAAACCACGAATGCTCTGGGCTTCTCCCAAATGATTGAACTTGGCCATCAACGGCGCATTGAAATATTCTGGAAAAAGAACAAAATCACTCTTATAATCGGAAACGGCATCTACGAAAAACTCAACCTGCTCAAATACATCATCCAATGTTTTATAAGGGCGCATCTGCCATTGCACTAACCCTACACGTACAGTGGTTTTCTTATCCACATAATCCTGCGTAGGCTCCTGATAATAAATATTATCCCATTGCAACAAAGTGGCACAATGCTTGGATTCTTCGTCATTGGGAAGATAATTCTTCATGACACGACGCACATGAAAATCATTGGAAAGCTGAAATGTCAATACTGGATCATAAATCTCACGGGAACGCACCTTATCCAAATATTCCTTAGGACGCATCGTATCCGCATACTTATAATAATTAGGAATACGACCACCGAACATGATCGCTTTCAGATTCAGTTTCTCGCATAATTCTTTCCGGTACTCATACATACGGCGTGCCAGACGCAAACCGCGATAATCCGGATGGATAAACACCTCGATACCATACAAAATATTCCCTTCCGGATTATGCGTACAGAAAGTTTCATTACCAGTTACTTTGGCATAGGTATGATCTCCCTTTACCATATCATAGTCTACAATAATAGAAAGAGCACATCCCACTATCTTATCGTCTACCACCGTTACTACTTGCCCTTCCGGAAAAATTCGGATAAGCGTTTCTATTTGCTCGTGTGTCCAAAACACATCCTTATCCGCATACACCCGTTTGAATGATTGTGATAATTGGATGTAATCTTCGATCTGTAAATTCCGGACCTCTACTTTATTAATTTTATGCATCGGTTCCATAATGATTCTCTTATTTATATTTTAAAACAGCGGTGCAAAGGTAGGACAAATTATAAAACGATGTTCTCCCAAACAGAAAAAGATAAAGAGAATATCACTCAGTATGAAAGAAAATATCTATGAACTTTTCATAGGATTTTCAGAAAACTTTTTGTTATCTTTGGAAAGTTAACCCAATAACAAACAAAAAACAACCAATTTTGCTATGAATAAAGAATTAATAATGAACCCTAACCAATTGGTGGCATTTCTAGAAAAACCTTGTGCAGAGTTTACCAAAGAAGACATAAAACGATACATTCAGCAGAATGGCATCCGTATGGTCAACTTTATGTATCCCGCCGGAGACGGACGACTGAAGACATTGAATTTCGTTATCAACAACCAAGCATATCTAGATGCTATCCTGACTTGCGGGGAGCGAGTGGACGGTTCCAGCCTATTTCCATTCATTGAGGCGGGCAGCAGTGATCTATATGTAATTCCCCGATTCCGGACGGCTTTTTTAGATCCTTTTGCCGAGATCCCCACACTTTCCATGCTTTGCTCTTTCTTTAACAAGGATGGAAAGCCGTTGGAAAGTTCACCCGAACATACCTTACACAAAGCATGCAAGGCATTCAATAAAATAACCGGCATGGAATTTCAGGCTATGGGAGAATTGGAGTACTATGTAATTGCTCCGGATACAAATATGTTCGAGGCAACAGACCAGAAAGGTTATCATGAATCAGCACCATACGCCAAGTTCAATGATTTCCGTACCCAGTGCATGGTCTATATTGCACAAGCAGGCGGACAAATAAAGTATGGACACTCCGAAGTAGGTAATTTTACCTTGAATGGCATGATATATGAACAGAATGAAATAGAATTCCTGCCTGTCAATGCCGAAGATGCGGCAGACCAATTGATGATTGCCAAATGGATTATACGTAATCTGGCCTATAAACATGGTTATAACATTACTTTCGCGCCTAAAATAACTACAGGAAAAGCTGGTTCCGGATTGCATATCCACATGCGTATCATGAAAGATGGACAAAACCAAATGTTGAAAGAAGGTGTTTTATCAGAAACAGCACGCAAAGCTATTGCTGGCATGATGGAACTTGCTCCATCCATCACTGCATTCGGTAACACCAATCCTACTTCTTATTTCCGCCTGGTTCCCCATCAGGAAGCGCCAACTAATATTTGCTGGGGTGACCGCAACCGTTCAGTATTGGTACGCGTACCTCTAGGATGGGCAACTAAAACAGATATGTGCATGACTGCCAATCCACTGGAAACGGAAAGCCATTATGATACCACACAAAAACAAACGGTGGAAATGCGATCACCGGACGGATCGGCCGATCTCTACCAACTGATAGCAGGACTAGCTGTAGCCTGCCGCCATGGTTTTGAAATAGAAAATGCACTAGACATTGCAGAAAAAACTTACGTAAACGTCAATATTCATCAAAAAGAAAATGCAGACAAACTGAAGGCATTGACCCAGCTTCCCGATAGCTGTACGGCTTCTGCAGCCTGTTTGCAGCAACAGCGCGAAATATTCCAAAAACATAATGTGTTCAGCCCTACTATGATTGATGGAATCATCAGCAAATTAACTGGCTATAACGATCTGACTTTACGTAACGACTTGAAAGATAATCCGGAAGGAATGTTAGCGTTGGTCAATAAATATTTCCATTGCGGATGATTTGACTAAAACAGCGGGAGGAGGGTATATCAATATTTATTGATTTGACCTTCTTCCGTTTTCTACATTCACGCCATGATAAATAAAAAAGATCAATGTATTTCTACACTGGTCTTTTCTTTTGAGCGGAAAACGAGACTCGAACTCGCGACCCTAACCTTGGCAAGGTTATGCTCT
>OGCU01000427.1_pt1 | contig 20298 bp, 23 predicted proteins | sample 1570251 | NCBI WGS metagenome assembly OGCU01 (sample SAMEA2582182, study PRJEB24529) | metagenome | biome: Human gut stool | place: China | collected 2011
AACAATTAACTATGAAGAAAAGTTTTTGACTTTCGTAAACAAACAGCATGCTCTCAACCCACAAATCGATATGGCGTTTTTTTCCGTCATTCCAAGATTGCTGGTCAGCGATCAGCTTATACCGGACAGCTGGTATCAATGGCATCTGATGCGTTATGCAACATTAAAGGATATGGCAGAAACATTCGGCGATCCTTACTTTACCAGGCAGCTGCTGGCGATCGATGCACGCATACCGGATGATGTTAAAACGAAGTACAGCAGTCTGTATGCCGATAACGACAGTTTTAACAAAAAACTGGTCCAGCTGGCACGCGCAGACGGTCTGACTTTGGCTATAGGGCAGGACGACGCCCAGCCATTCGGGCTTCCTAATCGTAATGCTAATCATGCGCTGGCATATATGAAACATGCAGATTTAGGTTCCAGCGGGCTTATTACAAGTGGAGCTGATGAAATATCAGTTTTACTGCTGACCAGATATTATAATAAACTGTATAATTACAAGCCACGCATTTTTGTAGAGTATTCCTCGCCTAAAGTCGCAGCTAAAATCATGCCCTATATGCCCTGTTCTGTTGACGCAAGCATCCGGGACAAAATAAATTTTATCGGCGGTCAGCTTACAGATGATGCTGCTGTCGCCGACTTTATTTTATTCGTACACTGCGGCGACGATGACAATCAGCCTAATAAAGCTATGCTGCAAAAACTTAAAACCCTGCTTATATCAGACCGCCACATTGCGCTGGTTGATCTTACGGCCAACTATACTGAAAACGAACTTTTAATACCTAAGCTTTTGGAGGCTAAAGTACCGCTCAGCAGGCTGGCAGCTTTTTCAGGCTGGAATACTTTAAGTAATTCACTGGGAACCGCGCTTAGTCAAGCAACATTATTTACCGGCCAGCTGCACCGATTACCGCAATCAGAACATCCGTCACTGTATGCCCAAAATCTGAACTTCACAGTTGAACGTTTACTTGATGATTATGCCTATCAGAAATTAATGCATGCACAGTTAACTACATTACTGAAACTGAAAGGCTATAAGCCAACTGATTTGGGAGAAAACAAGTTTTTTGCAGAAACGCTTATTCGTGGCTTTTTACAGCGGCAAAAGATTCAGCTTCTATATGGAGACCTTGGCCGTACACCTTTTTATCGCAATAACGACAGCAATTATTATTTAACGGGTATCGACATCAATGTAAACCTGCCCTGGACACGTATTTTCGAAATCAATCTTGATACAAACTGCAGCTTTGGGGAAAACCACAGGCAGTGAAACAGCTTGCCAACATTTAGTAAATAAATAAAAGCAGAATGTCGGCTTTTTTCTTTGACAAGAGCATGATATCATAATTGATAAACAAGAAGTCACCATTAATAGCTACAACAATATAGCTTAACTTTTGAAATAAAGAAGGGTTTATTTTATGATTTCTCTTTCAAGACTGATCATTTATGTTTTTATATTATAGTTTTGCTATATGGCGTATCTGGTAAAATTCAGATAGCTATTTGAAAAGAAACACTATGGGAATTTTTTTTCACTGCTCCAGCAAAAATCACTTTAAATAATTCCTTTAAAACAAAATAAAAAAGCCGCAGATACGCTCTGCGGCTAACTTTTTAAGTGGTCGGGGCGGCGAGATTCGAACTCACGGCCTCTTGTACCCGAAATCCCTTTAGGCACTTTTTAACACTACTAACTACGCTTTAAAAAAGGCTTTAAATCCTTGCCACTACTACGTTTCGAAAAAAAATACATTTTAAGTAAAACTAACTCAATCTGTCAAAAATACGCCCTATTGTTGACAGATTGTTGACAGAAATCACAAAATTAACGATGTAATATTATACAAAAACACCATTAAATTAAACCTACCGTAATCGGTAGGCTTTTTTCTTTCAATATGCATATGTCACCCATAATCCAGCTTGTTTGTCCTGCCAATCATACTCGCCTCGAAATCCTATATATTTGCTACCTATCCGGCGGTTCACTCCATAGCTGATACCTGTAACATAGTGATCAACATTAATCTTGGCTCCGATCTCCCGCAATACCCCTGGAGCGGATGGTCGCAAGGATTTCTGTGTTTGCTGCAGCAAGTCTTCTTGATTCTTCGACAAGGCTTCCAGCTCGAACAACTGATTCTGCAGTTGTTCTATTTGCTTCTTGGCTTCGGTCGATTCCTGTTCCGATACTCGTAACTGTTCCCTGGCTGTTTGCAATTCCGCTGCTAATTGACTGCTGATTGCTAACTGCCTGTTCGAGTTTTGTTCCAGTGTCGTTAGTTCTGCTTCTGTTATCATGTATGCCGGCTCGGCTGAACATATGGCAGGCAAGAAAAAGAACTGCGCCAACACCCATGCCGACAAGAAAGCGATTATTAGATATCCAACTTTTGATTTTTTCATACATGTTATTCCTCCATAGAAAAAGCACTTTGCAAAATATGCAAAGTGCTTTTATTAAACATTTAAATTATCAACAAGTCATTTTAGGTCTTTTCTCTATTGGCTAACCATCATGAAAGATAACCACCTATTATGAAACCAACCACCTATCAACACAGGATTGAATCCCACAACGCCAGTGATTTTCATCTGTTGCTCTTTCACACAGTTCGATCGCATAATCAAGGAAACTCCTAATATCACTTGAAACAGGTTGAGTTTCATGGTTATACGAAGTTTCAATAAGACGCATAAATTGATCCAATTCTAGAGGTATAATTTTTGACTTACCTCCATACAAAGCAATCGGTAAATGGTTCAATCCATAAAAGTATGCCAAAGTTGCCGCATTTATTGATGGCGCAATGAAAAGGCAATATGTTTCTTTTCCTGTACGCTTCTTCAACTGTCCATAATGGCGGGCTACAGGTTCGCCCTCTGATTCATATTGACGTTGCCCTGATTGCATTGTGACCTCTACTGATAAAGAAAAATCCTCATAATCACATTCAATATCTGGCATATTTCCAACTGCAGTTGAGAGAGGCTGTCCCGCATCGTCAAAATTAAAGTTTCCTTTGATGTTTCCACTGTCAAGCATGGTCATTGCACGCCATGTATTGTATTCAAACATCAACGGTGCATCATAGTATTCATCAGACACAATTTCATTAAAAGTATCAATTATTTCAGAGTAAAGAGCATAGGATTTAATTTCAGCAACTTGTTCGTGAATAACTGCGTCCTTGTGTTCTTTAACTACTTTATCGCGCAAATCTTTCAATTCTTCAAGTGTTCTACTCAACAAATCGCGCTTTGTATAGGGACCTATACGCATAAGAACATCAATAATGTTATCTTTGTTATCTGTGTAAAGCATTGGGGTAGTTTCTGTAAACAAATATGCTTTATATGCTTCTATATCGTTAATGAATACGGGTTCGCGCTTGACATTTTTTAAGATATAGTCAACTTCAATAACTTTATCCGCAAAAATTGAAATTGAGCGGTTTTTGTGTGAGATAGAAATTAGTTCCGTATATCGCAGGTAACGAAAGCAGGCATCTGCATAGTCGCGCATATTGCCTTTTTGTGTTTTAACAAACTTCTTTAGACTTGCATCTTTTGTTTCCCTTGTTTTTGTTTTCCCCTCTGCAATTCGATCACTATGTATTTTCAGAATTTCTCTTTCCCATACTTCATTGACAAAGCGTTTGTATTGCCCTTTATTCTTTTGCTTATCCTGCCTAAATTCAAGAATGGATGACTTCACCATGTCAAATTTATGATAATCAGTTATTTGAACAGCAAAGATTTTGAATTCATCAAAAGTAATATATTCAAGTTCCCGAACCAATCGCAATATCTCAAGATAAGGACGAACATAAAATGTACCCTCAATTTTAGCGTTTTCTGTGTGATATGGCGACGGCAGTTGAAATTTCAACAGTTGGCGCAAAAAAATTTCTTGTGGCCGTTTTCCATAGACAAGGGCCTTCCCAGCTTCGGTTAATTCGATATGCGGTTTCAAATCAATAAACCCCAATGCTTTAGGCGCTCGATTTATTCTGTCACGTGCACTAAATGCTTTGTCAGACGGCGAACCTTTACCCTCAAAAAAACTGCTTGCGGCTAATTCATCAATAAACTGTTCCTGCGTTGCCTTATTCCACAACTTTCCTGCAAATTTCTCATGCAGCAATCGAATTTCAGGTATCATTTTTGCAGGGGTTCTCGGTGATGTTGTGAAAAACAATAACTTGTTACAAATCCTTGCCATTCTATCACAGCCTTAGTAGTTTTTAACAATGATGTGCATTTTATCATTGTTAAAACGATTTCTTATATTCACAGAATAATTCTTATAATATTCATCAAAAATGTATTCACCATAAAGTTCTTCCGTTAAAGGTGTCTTACCAATAACCATTAAAGCACGGCATGGCAGATTTCTGAAATCTGCAGCTAATCGTCTGTGTTCGGCTTCATCAAAGCCGTTCATCATATCAATGTTACCATAATCATTAAATACGCAATCATAAGGTGGATCAAGAAACATGAAATCATCTTCTTGCACCATATTGAAAATTTGATTATAGTCAACATTAAAAATCTCTGCACGTTGTAATAGTTCACTGTGCTGCGACGTAACCAGTCGCGTGTTTAGATTTGGATAACGCCCAAATGGCACATTGTACTCTCCGTTATTGTTGTAACGAATCATTCCAGAATAAGCAGTTTTGTTGATAAAAAAGTACAGTACACCGTCTAAAAATAGGTCATCCGGATGGTTAAACAACTCGCGCATCCGATAATATAAATCTTCGTTTGCATTTGGTACCCGTTCATCAGGCAATAATGCTTTCAAACGCTTAAATTCGGCTTGATTAGCTTCATACTGCTGTTGCAACTCGTCAAGCTGTAAGCGCATTTCAGGATAATTATTTCTCAACTGCTGATAAAATCTTACAAGACGCTCATTTACATCGTTTATAATGGCGTTATCAGGTTCAAGGTAAAAAAATACAGCACCGCCGCCGAAAAACGGTTCGATATAACGATTGAAATCATCTGGTATATACTGAAGAAAACGAGGAATTTCTCTCGATTTTCCTCCACGATATTTCAAAACCGGGTTCATATACGCACCTCGCCTTCTATGACTTCCTATATTTTATACGCAGATATATACCTTAAAACTCATTTTAACATAAGAGCAGGAGTATTTCTACATTGATTTGTGAATTTGTGTGATTATTTCCGTTTACAAAATAATTTCAGCATAATTTAGAATATAATCAATATCAATATAATAGCTAATTGGTATATATGATAACCCTGCCATTATTACCTTATTTTGAAATAGTTACTTTTATAAATTTGCGTAATCCGTTACTCCACGTGCAATAGCCTTTGCAATCGCATCTTGTTTATGTTCCAGCAAAATAACATCGTGATCGTTATCAATAAAACCCATTTCGATGAGAATAGCCGGCATCTCAGTGTTGCGTAGTACAGACAAATTCGGACGTTCCTTCAGCCCACGATCAGGAATATATGGATCAATGCTCTGCTCCGTATCGACCAACTGCTTATGTACACAGGCAGCCAGACGTTCAACTTCGCTGCCAAAGTTAAACACCAATGTTTCAATGCCCCTCGCATAACCATCAAACGCATTGCAGTGCAAACTGACAAATACATCTGCACCCCAATCGTTAGCATTTTTACAAACATTCGGATATGCCGGAGATTCGCCGTTTAGGTTGTCGCTCTGCAGACGAATTACCTCGCATCCGGCATTTTTCAGATAATACTCAACAAGTTTTCCTACAGCCAATGCTACGTCACATTCTTTTAAACCACTGTTAGGATTCATGGCGCCAGGATCGACACCTGGCATATGCCCTGGATTAATAAAGACTTTCATTATTCTCACGCTCCTTTAATATTTCAACCTCAATTCTTACAATTTCTTTTTAACAAAAACAATCAATCCACTCATAGCTTCCACGCCAGCATCATTTAAGTTTTCAATAATACTAAGCAGCTCAGTTACAACAAGATATCCAATAACCGTCATAACTGCCCAAGTAGGTTTATCTAAAACTCTCATAACTACATCAACGACAGCAGCAGACAACGCACAAATTAAATAAACACCGATTTTCCCAAGGAAACGGTGTTTCATAACTTCACTTTTTATCTTTTTGGCAGCTCTGGCTTTTTTTATTCCTTTAATAGATTCTAGAATAGTCGGATTTTCAATACCACTATCTTTTAGATGCAGATAGGATATCGATACCCATTTGGTAAAACAATCAATAAATACTAAAAAAGCAAAGCTATAAAACAATATAGCGTGCTTATGCAAAATCATAGCCAACATTGCCGCTATTACGGCTTTATACGACCAGCCTTGTGCTAAAGTTTGAGCAGCTCCAATAGCCGCAAATTTAAAAGATTCCCAGTTCATTTTTGCCTCCTGTATAATGCTCCTTAAAGGAGAGTGATATTTTGAATACTAAAAAAAGAAAACGTATGAAGCTACCAAATGGCTTTGGTAGTATTATTTTTTTGCACGGTAGCCGTCGTAGGCCTTGGGCCGTACTTAAAACAATTAACGGTAGATCCAAGTACATCGGTTATTTTCCAACACATGCAGAAGCCTTAATCTTTTTGGCTGATTGCAATAAAGACCCGTCTATTTATCTCCCGTCTTTGATTACTTTCGGTGAAGCCTATCAGCTGGAAATGGCCGAGCGTAAAGCTAAGATCGCCAGCGTCACGGCCCAAAATTATGAAGTAATTTTTGGATATTGCAAGCCTTTGCACAATAAGCCTCTTACCAGCCTTAAAGTTGCCGATTTACAGGCCGTAATAAAAAAACTGTCAGACAAAGGTATTGGCCATGCTACACAGAAAAAAGTACGGCAACTATATCATAATATTTATAACTATGCCGTTAAGTATCAAATCATACCGCCTACTGCTGACATATCACGATTTGTAGATATTGATCTGCCCAAAAGGACCAAAACGAAACAACCTTTTAATACCCGCCAGCTTAATAGGGTTAAAGCGCTTGCTGACAGTAATGATCCTCTAGCTCCTTATGCAATGATCGTAATAATGATGTGTTATAGCGGACCAAGGCCAAGCGAATTTTTAGCACTTGAAAAAAACGATGTAAAATTGCATTCCCGATTTTACCGGATACGAGAAAGTAAAACCGAGGCTGGTAGAAACAGGCTAGTACCTATAAGCAAAAAGATCGTGCAATATTATGACTATTGGCTGCAGCGTCCAGGGAAAACTCTTATTACAGACCCGGACGGAAAGCAACTGACATACCACCGCTTTCTACGCATCTTTGACAAGGTTATGAAAGTTACTCGCTGCAAACATAAACCACATGAGTGCCGCCATACTTGCGCTACATGGTTAGATGATAAAGGCGCTAATAAGTTATCTATCAAAAAAATATTAGGCCATGCTACACAGGATATTACTGACGGCACATATACCCATAAAAATCTACGCCAGCTAAAAAAGGCTATTGACCTTTTGTAAGTAATTTGCAAGTATTTTTTTACAGCAATACCTTGAAAATCCATTAATAAAGCCGTTAAAACGTAAGTAATTTGTGTGTGATGATTTTCATCACACACAATCTTTATAAAAGCAGTATTTATGCGCTTTCTGTTGGCAAATATGGTTTTAACTGTTCTGCTGTTGTGCAATTAGCAATTTCGGCACTCACTTTTTCAAATCCGCTGTAAGCCGCATATTGCTGCGCTTTTACAAGATTTCCTGCTTCCATCATCTGATCACGCGTTACCTCTAAAAATGACTTTTTAGACAGATTATTTTTATCTGTATAAACCCTGTACATCGTGATATCGTTTTCCATAAGTGTCAAAGCAACCTGCCAGTTGTTCTGATCATCGTCATTACAATCGAAGCCGTAGCCGCTGCCGTCTTGTAGCCATACGATAGCATGCTTTTGAGCATCATATTTTTGATATTGGTAGTTTAATGCCTGTTCACGAAGTTCTTCGAGTGTCGGTGGCACATATTCCCTGGCAGCTTTAGCGGCTATATAGGCATCAATAGCAGCGATTTTATCCTCGATGGCTTTAATCGGTTTATCGCAAAAATCACCATTTACGACAGCATGGCTCTGCTGGTCGTCATAGATTACCTCGCTTAATGTTACCTCGCCAGCCTGTAAGCTACCGCCGTCAATAATGAAGTTATCAGGGCTATCCTTATACATCTTTTCCTCGTTAATTATTAAAACCTCACTGTTCAATATTTGAAAACATTTCATAAGTTATCATCCTTTCTTATTTTTCTGTCGGAGAATTGCCAAAGCACAGTCATCAGGCTACGATTAGTACCGATGGTGAACACAGCCATAAATTTAATTTATACAGCGACGGTGGTAATCCCGGTATGCACCGTAATATGAGTGCTAATATGGGATACACCTGCCCTGCGGCAGGCTTGCACAGCCACACCTTAACCATTGGCGATACTGGCAGCGGAACAGCTCACAATAACATGCAGCCCTGGCTTGCAATTTATATGTGGAAGCGGACGGCATAAAGCTGTCGGAGAACTACCTGCACATAGCCATACAGCTACAATCAGCACAGATGGAGAACATACGCATACAGCAGGTAGTTTAGGTCCGATTGACGGGCATTCAGGAAACAACTATGCAAAATATCACTTTGCCGATGGAAAAACTGGTTCTGCAGGCAGTCATGCTCATACACTTAGAATTTCTGATACAGGAAACAGCCAAAGTCACAATATAATGCAGCCATACATTGCTGTTTATTGCTGGCGCAGGTCGGCATAAAAAGCTGTCGGGGAACTGCCAAGTCACGAGCATAATATAACGATATCGTCAGCTGGAAATCATAAACATGGAATATATAGCAACTATAACGAAGAAGGATCTAACGGTGTAGCTGACGCCTATCGTTCTACTGCAAATGGCGTCTATACCGAAAATGCTGGTGATCACACCCATACTGCAAATATCAAAAATACCGGTTCTGATATGCCACACAATAATATGCAGCCTTACGTTGCTGTGTTTATGTGGAAACGTACCGCATAAAACTGTCGGAGAACTTCCTGCACATAACCACAATGTAACGGTTAGTACAAGCGGGGATCACGCGCATACTTTTACTTTTGTAAAAGAATACGACGCAGGTGGTACAGAACCGGGATCAGCTTCATGGCGTTCTAATCAAGGCACAAAAACAACCGAACAAGCTGGTACACATACTCATACCGTAACTATTCGTAACACTGGCTCTAATTATCCACACAATAACCTGCAGCCTTATATATCTGTTTATTGTTGGCGTAGAACAGCATAGTAGCCTGTCGGGGAACTGCCTGCGCATGGGCATAACACTACGTGTACTGTTACAGGCGAACACTCTCACACTCTATCAATCAACAACTCATATAATTCTGATTTTTTCCCCAACCAAGATTTATTTTCGCGAGGTGAAAATAAATCAGGAATTGGTACAAAATCAACAAACATTTCAGGCAGCCATTCCCACGTCGTTACTATTGCTGAAACCGGTAGCAATATTGCCCATAATAACCTACAACCTTATTTAGCTGTATATCTCTGGAAACGTACCGCCTAACCCCCCTGTCGGAGAACTGCCTTCGCATAATCATAGTGTCAGCATTAGCACATCAGACCTTATAGGTACTTTGAGTTTAAGCCCTTACAGTGGTTTTGATAATGCCACTGGTATTGTTTCGCTTAGCGGTGGTAGTTTTGACACCGGCGGCGATGTAAAAAATGGTTATAGTAATAACGCTAATATAAATGTTTCTCATTCTCACACAGCCACAGTTAGTAATACCGGCAGTAATATATCCCATAATAATTTACAGCCGTATTTGAGCTGCTATATGTGGAAAAGAGCAGCATAATTTAAAGGTTGATTAGCCTGTCGGAGAACTTCCTGCACATGGGCATAATGCTACTGCAAATTCAACTGGTGATCATACGCATACTGTCGTTGGCAGAGATGGTGGGGCTACCAAATATACAGATAATGCAAGTTATTATAAACGTACAGATACTAGCAGCACATACAATACAGGATCGTCTGGTAGCCATACTCACTCGGTTACCGTTGATAAATCAGGGGAAGGAAAAAGCCATAATACTATGCAGCCTTATTTAAGCTGTTATATGTGGCGTAGAACAGTTTAAAGTGCTGTCGGGGAACTGCCAGAACATGGACACATCGCAACATGTAGCACTAATGGGGAACACGTTCATACAGCACCTACTTATAACGGTTCTGGTGGTGCTCCTAATGGTAGGATATCCGAAGTTGATAGGGTTGATAGATCAAGCACAGTCACTGTAGATAAGGCTGGTAGCCATAGTCATACCATTTCTGTTTCAGATACTGGTAAGAACTTGTCCCACAACAATATGTCCCCATATTTATCAGTTTATATATGGAAAAGAATTGCTTAAGCAGTTCTTTTCCAGCAGAAAATTGATATAAAAGGTGGCATATTTTGATGAGGTTGATTGTTCCCTGCAACTGAAACATTAACACTAGGTGTAATATTAGCATGAATGTTGAGATAATTTTGAGTATGTCCTCCACCACCCCCAGTTAATCCCTTGCTACCTTTAGTAACTGTTAAAATCCCTGAATAAGAAGGGCTATCTGCTCCAACAAAATATCCGGCACTTCCTGTTAAATTAACTGTGTTTGATACTATTTCATGAAAATGACTCGGCAGTTCCCCGACAGCGCTTTAGTCAATTCGATACCACATGTAAACCGATAAAAACGGCTGCATATTGTTGTGTGCAAAATTGCCACCAGTTTTATTAATAGAGATAGTATGAGAGTGATTACCTGTTTCTGATGTGCTTGGCGAACCCTTAATACCACCTGCAGCCCCAGCAACATATGGTGCGTCACGACCTTCGTCATTATAGATATCTATCTTATGTTGATGTAGACCGTTGTTACTACAAGTTACATCATGCTCATGTTCTGGCAGTTCCCCGACAGATAACTGATGTTCGTGTTCGCCACCGGTACTGCCAGCTTTGTATTCTACTCCCCATTCTGATGTCCCCTGTGCCAGCAAAACACGTCCTGCCGGCATTGCCTCCCACGTACCGCCAAAAAGATCTGAAGGCGATGTCGAATTTACAGACATATATATACTGCCTACAGGATATGAATCTAAAGCAGTAGGCCTAATATTTTGTACCGTCCATACAACACTGCCGTCATTTATCTCCTGTCCTACAACAGCATTAGCTTCTAAAATCGGTTCAACGGAACTTGTAGTTCCTGCAGTTTTACATAACAAATAAGCCCAGCTTGGACCATTACCGTCTTCGGTATATCTTATATCTCCAGCTATAATTTCCTCATTCGGATTCCATGCATTCTTACTTTTTCCAACGATCGTGATTATCTTATTTTTAATATCACTAAGTAAATTAATTCCTTTACCTGCCAAAAGAGTTAGTAAATCTCCCTTTTTAGTTGCAATAACACTATCTTTGCCAATAGTAATGCCTTTTAAATTAAAGTCATTTGGATGAGCCTCTATATCTTCATTATGCTCAGTAACTTTATCCTCTGCAATTTTTCTTGCATTAGCCACTGTTACTATACCTTCAGGATCAATAATTGCTGTTATATTCGCCATGTTTTCCGTTACTACATTAATACTAAATTCTTCTGAAATCACAACAGAGCTTGATGCGGAAGGCAGAAAATCAGGGGAGGTATCTGTCATTATTGCATACATTATTTCCCCAACATCAGGATCATTTGCAAATACACCACATTCACGAATATAGTACCCTTCTGAAAGTTCAGCATTAGTAACAATACTTTGAATTTTAGCTAATCCACCATTAACACTGATTGCCGTTAATCCTAAAGCTTGTTTGGGTTGAATCAAATCAGTAAGATCTTCTGGCGATACTCCATCTGGAATAATACCAGAACCCAATTTCATCTTAGTGATCGTTAATGTACTACCAGCAATAGCTTTTGCCTGTAATACCTTTCCTTGTTTAGTCAACATTAAATTTGCCCAGTTTGGCATGTTACTTCAACTCCTTTGTGTACATAGATTGCAGCTCCAAAATAATTATTGATATTTAAAATCTGTGGTTTTATATGTGATGGGAAAATTTCCACTTTTCTCATTGAAGAATAGACCCCTCCAACAAATAAGGAGCCAGCTATTTGACGGTCAAAACTTAAAGCGTCAAGCCAACTCCTAACATTCTTACTTTCTTTAATTGCCCTATACAAATTGTCCAAAACAGATTTATCTGGAATGCCTTCTGAAATCATTCTTACCTGAAAATGATATGGTTTCCCACCATATTCCCAATTCTCATAAACTTTTGCTGATTTAAAAACAGCTGTACATACTTCCTCTACTGCAGCAGGAGTGCCTTTTCTCCGATGCCAGTCAATGGCCTTGCGCACTAATGCCCTTTTTTTATTGATATCTGCCGCATAATCATAAAAATCAACATGATATTGCCAAGCTAGTTCATCCACCAATGTTTCCGGCAACTGATCCAATCGTGGCAGCAACAAAACTAATTCAGCTTTTTCATTAATCGTTTGTAATTTTTCTGCAATGGCATTACAGATATTTCTTATCGTTTCGTCGCTTGCAATGCTAGTGGGTAGCAACTCGATTAAATTCAAATTTTGCAGATCATTCATTTTCTAGCCCCCCAAATGTAACATTAACATTTTCAGCTATCGCTACATGGTTATCAGCAACGATCCGAAAAGTAGGCGAAGATATAACCGCTCGCTTGGCGCCAACATTTTTAATAAGACAGATTAACTCGTCCGGATTGATATCACGGCCAAGCTTAGATTTTTGCCAATCGATATAATCCTCCACCGCTTTCGCTACCGCGCTTTGAACGGCAACAGATTTAGCTTCATTTGCCCGGTCAAGGTAATACGTGAGTGTAAGATCATAATTGACAACCTCCGGAGCAGCCACACGCACATGGTCAGTGAGCGGCCTTACAGATCTATCACTGCACGCTGCCTCTACGATATCCAGCATTTCTTTTCCCGGTATTCCACCGCCTACAAGTAGCGGTGTTCTCAGTACTTGCCCCGGCTCCGGTGATATTACCGATACATCAACAATCAAAGACGAAGCTCGTTTGGCAATTTTAATGTATTCGCCCACTGGTCCAGCTACCGAAAATCCCTCCGGAGCCTCGCGAATAGCCTCACGCAAAGAATCGTCACTCTCGACATCTGAACCTCCCTCCGACGTTGTGGTATTGACCATTCCAGCGACGTACGGAATTGGATCAACAATCTTATTGATTTCTCCCGGCAGATAGCCATTACCGAGAACACCAGCCACAGTACAGGTAGCCGCTACAGAAACATCCAACTGTCCAGCTATGACCGTTGCATCCTGATCAATAGCAAAAAACACATTATCTCCAGCTGTCGCTCGCGTACCTGCTGGAATGTTTGTCGCAACGGACCGCACATCCGACAGGGTTATTTTAATTGTCGTGACAGAGGCCTTGGCGCCAATACGTTCTGCCCCGACAAGTACGCCCAAGTGATCCAGGTTGGCACCTGCCGAATATCGCAATAGATTTTGTTTGCCGGTGTAGTTGATCTTATTGCACAGCATCAGGATAATGGCCGCAATCACGCATAAAAATAACCGGACAGGATCACCTTGTGCAAGGGTTCTTCCGGTTATTTCCGTATAAAGCTTTATGATATCCGATAATATTTCTTGTTCGTCTGCACTAACAAATTCAATGTCCGGCAGATCACTAAGTTTCATTTATGACCACCTTCACTTTCGCCCTTAAAACGCCCTCCGCATTAGAGCGCCATGTAATTTGTTTTACCGTAACTCGCGGCTCATATTTTTTTAATGCAGCAAATATTTCACTTTCTGCTTTCGCTTTAGCCGATAGCAGCGGCGCATCTACATAGTTTGCGTCAACGCCAAAGTCACGGTCTAACGGTACGCTAAACTTAGACGTGCTAAGTATTGTACTGCAATTTTGTAAAATTTCCATTTGCACATTTTTTGGAGCAAAATCTACGTCAACTCTTTCTCCCGCAGTAAGTTCAAAATCCATCAGCGCACCTCCTCTGTAGAATATTCAGTCAATGTAATATCGACGCTAACGGAAAGTATTTTACCGCCTGCCCGCCAATAGCTTACGTTTTCCCCTATATCCTCCAGCAACCAATAATTATCAGATACCGGCGCACCACCTAAAATAAACGGAAAAACTGCGCCTGTGTCCCTCATTTTCCTCAGCCTCCCCAGCTCGCTTTCGGGATTTATGCCGTGATCAGTGCGCAGCTGGATCTTCATGCTAACTTTTTCAACGTCGGGTCCTAAAAACTCCATTACAGGTTTACGACCAATCAAATCGTGCTTTGCCCAGCGGCCGGAACCACTGCGGCCGTAATCACTAAAAGTACGAATTTTACCATATGTCACAACAAAAGGGATATCTCCCATAGATCCAACTTGCATATTAACCTCCTATGATTACATCCGGACTTCCAGAAGCAACACTGCCTCCACAGTCTATCGGATCACCTACCCTTGCTGCCTGCAGTCCATTAATAAGAACTGTACTGCTGCCGCTGGCGATATGCGCTGTATGCGATGGATGCACAATACATCCATGCGGAGCATAACTATCGCCGACGCGCCCAGCACCTTTACCATTAATTATTACATTCGTACTGGAACTCACAAGCACAGTTCCTGGACAAGCATCATGTCCCGTATCAGTATCGCCTAATCTTGTCGCCTGCAATTTACCCACCTCCTTTAAGTATTTTTGTATATAGAAAAAGCGCCCTTAAAATAAGGACGCTTTAGTTAGCGATTATCTACTTTTTCTTCTTTGCCGTTCTTTACGAACGCCTTGCGTAACTCCATACAAATAACCCATCAAACACGCCATAAAAGGTAAATCGTTATAGTTACTTTCCATTTTTTCACGCTCCACTATATCGCGTAATCCTTGCATAGCTTCTTCATTATAGCATGGCACTTCCTGATATCCAGCTAATTTTACGGCATCTGTCAAAATCATGCTACTGCACCACCTTTCAGAATTTCTCTGAATTTTGGAATGGCGCATTCGTAGTAACGGAATGTTTCTACTTCTTTGCAGCTATATTCAGATTTGCTGTAAAATAACTTTCCGTACTGCGGAGTTTTAAGATTATACTGATTGGCTATCTTACCTATTTTATTTGCAGATATTCCAAGCATTTTACCTATATCTGTTGCCGAATAAGTAATTTCTTTAGCTTCTTCCATTGGTAGTAACGGTACACCACTTAAAGCCTCTGCTGCTTTCTGCTGGCAGATATGCTTATATTCTGGGATGTCAGTTTTTTCGGCAATAGTAAGCCATAATTTAGACTGCCGACTTTTAGCATTCAGCAGCATAGCTTCTACACGTTGCTGTTGAATTACAGTTTGCTGCTTTGGTGCAATATATTTGCCAGTTTTGCGAATAGAAGGAATTACCTCAGCAACAACCCATTCCTGAAAATCTTCAGCAGCTGGCAATTTTGAACGAAGGACTAATAAGTATAATCCAGCTTCGTCGATAATAGTTAATTGCTGCTTCCCACCAAGGGTGTCACAATTCGTTACCCCCTTGTGGGTTCCCTTAACGTGATCAGATAATGCTTTCCGAGGATTGCTATATCCCAACACTTCTGCAACATCTTTACCTACAAACCAAGGTTCATTATTTCTTTCAATTACTCTAACTTTACCAAAAGTTTTATTTTCGAATACTTGTAATTTGTTCATTCGGAACACCCTTTCATTTTAACTTGAAAGATGTTCCCCCCCATGTTACAATATTCCATGAAGGGAAACCTTCAGGATAAGGTATTGTTTCCTGATTTAGCCGTCGGAGCAATACCTTATTTTTTTATACTTTTCTCAACCAAACTAATTCCCTGTTTTATTACATCCGTTTTTGTTAAATTTAAAACTGACGAGCACTTTTCTAAAATCTCGCTAGTTTTCTTATCTAAACGTATTTCCAGCCTAATATTTTTAGGGTTATCAGTTTTTGGTCTACCTATTCGTGGGCTCATAACATCACCTCACTTTTCGCCCGTACATTTATTATATTTGTTGTACGTGCAAAAGTCAAGTATTTTTATTGTTTTATAATCATCACTTATACTCTAATATTTGTGAAGTTTTCTAAAAATATGGTATAATTTAAAAAACATTGGAGTTGATTGTATTATGTCCATTTCATTAGCAGATGTAAAAGATTTTTTACTAGTGACTTCACCTATAATTATTGCCTATATATCCTATAGAACTAACAGAAAGAGCGCAAAAGAAATACAATTAGACATAGAAAAAACTTTAAAAGAGAAAGATGCGGAAACAAATCAGATTCTTACAAAAATAAATGCTGAACTTGAAAGTCAAAAGGAACTTATTTCTTGGCAACACTCACAACCACAGACAGAAGAGATTGGTCTAAAGAGATATAGTAACATATGCAATCTACCTAGTTTGATTGCTAAAATCAATCTAATCCTCCAACACAATAATCTTAAAACAAACGAATTAGAAGATATAAAATCTATGTTACTAAAAATAGATTTGCCTAAATCGGAAGAAGAATTATATCCTTATGAAATACCAATTTTGATAGAATTCAACAAATTATTTCATACCATTGAACAAAAACTTGAACCTAAAATTTAAATTTTCCATATGAAAAGGCACTCCTTAAGGAGTGCCTTTTTGCTGTTGTTGATTCCTTATTTGATTAATATAACCATATTGTTTTGTAAGATGTAAATTAACAAAAAATATATTTATGCTCATACCAAGTAAAGCCACAGTATAACAAATAGAAAATGCGAATAACCAGCAAGAAAGAATTATCATAAAATATACGAAGAATTCATTCACAAAAATATTTAAATTTATTAAAAAGTAGCATAATAGAAAATCAAATATCGTTATCAAAATAAAACCACCAGCAAAATAATAGCAAAACAAAACGCCAACTAAACTTTCTGCTTTTGATAATACATCAATTTGATTTATACTCTCTTTAGTTATTACAGATACCATCAATGCTAAACCTGTTATATATACCCCTAACAATCCCAGCAATCCAGCTGATATTGTTATTAACACACTTTCGATTTTACTAAAAAAAACATACGAATTGTGATTATAAAGTAGACAGAGCATAATTGAAAATATAATTGTAAAAAATATACTTATTTTCCCTGCATGCTCTGCAAAACACTCTTTATATTTTTTCGTAACCCACAACATACTATAGAAAGTATTATATTTTTTAAAATCATCAATTTTAGCCATAATTACCTCCTTAACATTTTAGCTAAAATATATCTTATACCGTCCTTTCCAATTTCATGTACTGATGGAATAGAGTTCTTTTCTTCTGAAGAAATAAACCTTTGTTCTGGAGCATCATCTGAGCTTTTAACCGTTTTATCTTGTCCATCTGCACCAATTCCTTCTGCTCCCATATCTCCATATCCTTGGCTAACACCATTAATAGCATTGCTCATATATTTATTGTTAATATTTAAACCATCTTTACTCTTCTTATCGGCTTTAAATTCCTGCGTATATATTCTTGCATTTATGTCCTCAATAGCCTGTGGATTAGCATACATATTTTGAATATCACTACATCCTGGATTTTTAGGAACTATGCTTATCCATATTTTTGAAATCTTACTAAAGTGTTGAAGTTTTTCTCTTAATGTATCTTCATCTTTTAATAAAAATACTTTAAATGTGTTTTTACCCATATATTCATTTAATAGCATTTCAAAAAATTCACAAAACTGATTTTTTCCAAAGTACTGTCCAGTTGTAAAGGCCACCATCTCGTGCTGCACATCAAAATAAAATGTTGCACTTCTCGCCAATTTATCTGTTGGTAAATCTTTTACATCATCTTCCTCTGGATCATATGTTTTTATATCATCTTTAAAAATTTTTACAATTCTTCCAGTTACATATTGTTTTTCTATGTTTTTAGTTAAAGTAATAAACTTAATTCTACCTTTATTTTGTGGCAACACAATAATTTTCTTACTCGATAAATTATAAATCAATTTATCGAGTATCTTTTTCAATGAATTTCTACCTTCATAAACTTCAAAAATCTCCTCATTTACATTTACCTTAGCAAAATACATGTATGCCATTTTATCTCCACCTTATAAAAATATTTATAAGGTATTTCGACGTAAATAAAATAATACCTTTACATCAAGTAAATTATTTTATTATAAAATTTATGAACTCACCTTAATTTATCTCTACTTTATTACCTCTAATAGTAACACCACCACCGGCAATTATATCAATATCACCTGTAGCATTTACAGTTAAACTTCCGGATTTACGATCATGCTTTATAACAGTACCATCACCAAATTTTACAGCCCTTACATCAGTACTCCGCTCCTGCGGTGCATCCTCTGCCGAAAAAAAAGATCCTAAAATAAACCCTTCATTTAATCCCAGGCCACTTTTATTTGGCAGCATTAAGCACAGAACTTGTTCATCAATATCAGGTATCCAGTAATCCTTGTCAACCATGCTTCCACGATTTACAATCATCAAATTACCAGATACCAAATCGTCTTTATCAGAAAAAGCTACTCTTGCAGTATTTGCATTGACGTCAATAGAAGATACCCTCCCGATACGAATTATGTTTTTTATAAAATTAGTATCCATTTAAACACCTTCTTACATCGATATTTGTCGTATAACCGCTACCAATATCATGTGATGCTCTGGTTATCAAGTACTTACCATCAAAAGCTCCAAATCCTAATAAATTAACTGTAACCCCAGATAACAAGACAAAGTTTCCCAACATATTTAAAGATCCAGTAACTTCGTCTTTATTTTTTTCGCGCAACCGTTTTTTTGCTAAATTTAATGCTTCCGCAACACTTTCAACTTGTTCATTTACTTGCAATGTTTTTCCCTTTTTACCCGCAACAGTATAAGTTGCCTCAATATTAGATTTTGAACTGCCCTGCTGATAACTAACTCTGCAGGCAGCATAGATATCTCTAATTTTAGTACGCAGACTGTAGCCAGTACCAACAAACAAATATTTCATTCCAGACTCTTTTTTATAAACGGTACCTGGTTTTACTATTGTTATCTTTGCTTTTTCCGCTTCATATTTTGCTTCATCAAAAATAATGATTTTTTTATCACTTATTTTCAATGCCAGGCCTTTATCCTTACAAATTGCATATAAAAAAGACAGATCAGACTGTTCTGTCTGTTCTGCCCTATCCAGCACCGGATTTTCTTCTGTGTCCCAAAACAATGACATTCCTGCAGCTGAAGCTATATCATTAGCGATTACCTGCAGCTTTGCCTTTTCCCAACTCCGACTACGTTCAGTACCTCTAAGAGTATTATTATCAGGCACAGAAACTGCTTTTATTTGTACTTCTGACGGATAGCCACTGCTTGTTATTTCATCTATTTCAAACAATCCCAAACGCAAACTTTGTGGTAACTCCGACAAAGTTTGCCAATATTTTTGCTGCAGCATTACATCTAGAAGTGCTCCTTTTTCCGGTATCCATGTCGATTGCCAAAGCCCCGCCTTGTCTTCCAGTGTTATCTGCAAATCATCGGCTTCTCCCGATAGATTATCGATATAGCTAATGCTTTTTAGATATTTACTGATATCAACTGAGATATCTTTATTATTATATTTTATGATCACCGATATTCTACGTGCTTCCATTTAACGCCTCCATGGTGGTAACAAACTAGTTGGAGTAGGCTTTTCATAATCTGGCACATCCAAAATAATACCTGCTGGAAAAACAACTATGTCAGCATATTGCTGGTTTGCTTCCAGCAGCGCGTTTACGCCACTTTCATCGTCATATAACTTTTTTGCTATACCATCCCACATATCGCCCTGAATTGTGTAATAGGTTTTAGCCATACGAAAGCCTCCTGTTCTGATTCTGCACTTCTGCCAACATTGCTTTAAATTCACGCATTTTTTGATCTAACAAAGTTGAAATTTCGGCAGTATCGGTATTCCCTTGTACGGTAATCTGAGGAGCAAAAGTCGCATTTATACTGCCACTGGTACCCAATGGATTACCCATGATTTCATTAGTTTTGGCCAGCAAGCCTATATTACCTTTATTAGGAGTA
>OGCU01000433.1_pt1 | contig 20060 bp, 19 predicted proteins | sample 1570251 | NCBI WGS metagenome assembly OGCU01 (sample SAMEA2582182, study PRJEB24529) | metagenome | biome: Human gut stool | place: China | collected 2011
TTTTCATCGCAGATTTTGACCGCACTTCTAATTTATCAAGTAAAAATTGTAGCCGTTTGGCAATAGCGAATCCAGGGTCCATAAAATTCTTCACTTGAGGTAAGCAAATTTGAATTTCATCTTTAATTAAAGGGAAATGCGTACAGCCTAAACAAATCGTATCTAAATTCTCTATTGAGGCCCAGGGGCTTAATTCATTTTTCAATGCAATCAAATCAACCAACTTCCCTTGGATTTTATGCTCTGCGATTTCAACCAGTTTAGTTGAGCCTAATCGTTCAACGACACAATGGGCGGCAAACTGATGAATAAGATCATTAACATAAGGGCGTTTAACCGTGCCCTTTGTTGCCAGTAGACCAATATGTTTCGTTTGTGAGATTTCTGCCGCTGGCTTAATAGCTGGCACAGTACCTACAATCGGAATAGAAAATTGCTCGCGTAAAGGCGGTAACACTACCGTACTCGCGGTATTACAAGCAATCACAATGGCATCAAGTGGATAATCCTGATTAATTTTTTTACAAATATCCAATGTTCTCTGAATAATTGTTTCTTCTGATTTTTCTGAATAGGGGAAACCCGCATTGTCAAAGCAATACAAATAATGGTTATCAGGCATGAGCTTTTTCGCTTCCCGATAAACGCTTAAGCCCCCCATTCCTGAATCAAAGAAAAGTACCGTTGATTTATTCATTTATAAAACTCTTTCAAAAATAACCGCACTTTAGGCATTCGAATAAATTTCTCGATTATTTAGCCAACGGCGGATTAAACTTTCTGCCACATCCGGATATTTCACTATTAATGCTTTAGCATAATGTTGAACAGTTGGAATCATTTTACGATCGCGCATTAAATTCGCCACTTTAAATTCGGCAATCCCCGTCTGTTTAGTACCCAATACTTCACCAGGGCCGCGAATTTCTAAATCTTTCTCTGAAATCACAAAGCCATCTTGGCTATCACGCAATACTTGTAAACGTTTTTGCGACACTTTACCCAACGGAGGTTTATACATTAATACACAAAAAGATGCCGTACTGCCACGCCCTACTCGTCCACGTAGCTGATGAAGTTGTGATAAACCCAAACGCTCTGCATTTTCAATGATCATTAGACTGGCATTCGGCACATCCACGCCCACTTCAATCACGGTTGTAGCCACAAGCAAATCGAGTTCTGCATTTTTAAAAGCAGCCATGATATCTTGTTTTTCTTGCGGTTTCATTCGCCCATGTACAAGACCAATTTTAAGCATCGGCAACGCTTTTGTTAAATCTTCCCAAATTGCCTCGGCTGCTTGAGCTTCTAGTACTTCTGATTCATCAATTAAAGTACAGACCCAATAAGCCTGGCGTTTTTCATTAATACAGGCGTTTTTGACTCGAGCAACAATTTCATTGCGACGCTCTTCAGAAATAACAACTGTCGTAATCGGCGTTCTACCTGGTGGTAATTCGTCAATAATCGACGTATCAAGATCAGCATAAACCGTCATCGCTAGTGTTCTCGGAATTGGCGTTGCTGTCATAATCAGTTGATGAGGATAAAATCCTGCTTTTTCGCCTTTTTCTCGCAACATTAATCGTTGATGCACACCAAAACGATGCTGTTCATCAATAATCACCAAGGCTAAATCAGCAAATTCCACTTCCTCTTGGAACAAAGCATGCGTGCCCACCAGCATTTGTACCGTTCCAGATTTAATTTTCTCCAATTCGGCTTGGCGAGCTTTTCCTTTTACCTTACCTGCTAACCAGCCTACTTCAATACCAAAAGGCTTTAACCAACGACGGAAATTATTCGCATGCTGTTCCGCTAAAATCTCTGTTGGCGCCATTAAAGCCACTTGTTTGCCATTATCAATCGCTAATAAGGCCGCTAAGGCTGCCACTAATGTTTTCCCCGAACCTACATCCCCTTGAACAAGCCGCATCATCGGATAGTCTCTTGCTAAATCCTGTTCAATATCTGCTACTACTCTATTTTGAGCATTCGTTGGTTGAAACGGCAAAGATGCAAGAAAACGTTGTTTAAAATCGGTTTGATAATGCAATGGCAACGCTAAAAACTGCTGCGTACCCAACCGCACTTTTTGCATTGCAAGATTGTGTGCTAAAAGTTCTTCAAAGATAAGTCGTTGTTGTGCCGGATGCTGTCCTTTCTCCAAAATATCTAATGAGATATCTGGCGGCGGACGATGCAAAAATCGAATAGCATCCTTTAAACTAAAAGGATGCGGATTAAATTCATTAGGTAAAATTTCCATTAATTGGATTTTATCGAGTAAAGCCAATGCTTGATCGGTTAACTTACGTAATGAATTTTGTTTTAAACCTTCTGTTGTGGAATAAATTGGTGTGAGCGTTTCCTCTAAAACAAGTGGCGCATTATCCCGTATGATTTGATATTCAGGATGATGAATTTCCGCCATAAAACGCCCACGTTTAATTTCACCAAACGCTTTGACGCGCGTACCAATCTGAAAACTATTTTTCATCCCTGCATTAAAATTGAAGAAACGAAGCATAATTTTGCTCGTTCCATCAGAAAGACTTACGGTTAAAATAGGACGGCGCCCAAAGGCAACTTCACAAGTTTGGACAACACCTTCAATAGTGGCATATTGTTCAGGACGAAGATCAGCAATAGGCGTAATTCTCGTGCGATCTTCATAACGGATTGGTAAATGAAAAAGCAAGTCTTGGAGATTATGAATTCCAATACGGCTTAATTTATCGGAGATTGCCGCACCTACACCCGATAAAGTGGTTAGAGGAACGGCATCGAGAAGTTGTGTGCTCATTATGCTTCATTAATATTGCGCTTCAAACGAATCACACTGGTAATTTGTTTGATTTTTCGCATAATGTTTTCTAAATGATAGATATCTCTTGCGGCAACTTGGATAATGACTAATAGCACATTATTCTCTAACTCTTCTGTCCAAATACTTTGAATATTACTTTCGCAAGTCGTGACGGCTGTCATGAGGCTACCTAATGCATTTTGCTCATTAAGCATTTCAATGTGTAATTCAGCATCAAAATTGACCGCACTTTCAGCCTCTTCCCATTTTGCGGCAGTAAAATCTTTCGTATTACTTGACGCTAAATTAGAACAAGCTTGATGATGAACAATCACACCTTTCTTCGCGGTACTTAATGCCACGATAGGATCACCCGGAATTGGGTGACAGCATTGAGCGAAAGACGCTTTCATTTCACCATCTCGGCTCAATGTTAGTGTGCTTTGCGTATTTTCAGAAACGCCATCCACATCAATTTCAATAGCTTCATCCATTAATTGGTGAACAATAACGCTCGACATTTGATTGCCCACACCAATTTCCTCAAAAAGCTCATTAAGGCTTGAGAGATTCAATTCATTCAATACTGCTTGGATTTTCTCTTCAGAAACTTCAGAGAGATAATGTGGTTTCAACGCCATTTCCAACTGTTTTTTGCCTGTCTGAACGGCATCATCTGCACGCAATAATTTTAAGAAATGACGAATACGAGTTCTTGCGCGAGCGGTCACTACAAAGTTTAACCAGCTAACGCTTGGATGAGTATTTTCACTGGTTACAATCTCAACGGTTTGACCAGATTCTAAAGCTTGTGATAATGGATAAGGTTTATGCTCTACTACTGCCGCAACGCAATGATTTCCCACATCAGAATGCACGGCATAAGCAAAATCGACGGCTGTTGCCCCCATTGGTAATTCCACGATACGACCTTTCGGCGTAAAGACATAGATTTCTTTCGGGAAAAACTCAGATTTTACATTTTCAATAAACTCAAAGGAGTTGCCTACATTTTGTTGAATATCCACCAAGCTTTGCAACCAACGTTGTGCACGTACTTGAGCTGTGGTGCTATCGTTTTTACCACCTTCTTTATACACCCAATGAGCGGTAATTCCCATTTCGGCAACCTGTTCCATCTCTTCAGTTTGAAGATGAACTTCTACGGGGACACCATGAGGGCCAATCATTGATGTTTGTAGTGCTTGGTAGCCATTTGCACGTGGCACAGCAATATAATCTTTCACTTTACCAGGGCGAGGCTTATACAAACTATGCATTTGCCCTAATCCGCGATAGCAATCATCAACTGAATTCACAATGACACGGAAAGCATAAATATCCATAATTGAATGGAATTTCTGATCTTTCATGCGCATTTTTTGGTAAATTTTATAAAGATGTTTTTCACGTCCCCAAATACGATTTGTAATGCCTACATTATCAAGACGCTGTGAAATATCATTAGAAATACGTTGAATCAATTCTTGACGAGAGCCACGCGCTTGTTCGACAAGCTTTTTAAGCACTTCATAACGGCGAGGATGCATTGCTTCAAAAGATAAATCTTCTAATTCATTCTTGATATGCTCTATACCTAAACGGTGAGCTAATGGACAGTAAATCTCTAAGGTTTCTTTTGCAATGCGACGACGTTTATCTGGACGCAATGAACCCAGTGTTCGCATATTATGAGTACGGTCAGCCAGTTTGATTAAGACGACGCGAATATCTCGAGTCATCGCTAAAATCATTTTGCGGAAGTTTTCAACCTGTGCTTCTTGGCGGGTACGGAATTTCAATTTATCCAGTTTAGATACGCCATCTACAATTTCGGCTACGCTAGCACCAAACTCATCTTTTAATTGGGATTCGGTATAAGGGGTATCTTCGATAACATCATGCAATAATGCCGCCATGACAGCTTCATGGTCTAAATGCATTTCCGCAATGATTGAAGCCACTGCAACTGGGTGAGTAATGTAAGGTTCGCCGCTTGAGCGAAATTGTCCTTCGTGAGCATCTCGCGCAATGACGAATGCACGTTTGATTAATTCAATTTTATCGGCGGGCAAATACCCCTGAATAATTCGATCTAAATCGGCAAACAATTCCAAAGGACACCTGACTTTTTGTAGAGAGAAAGACTAGGCGATCAAAATACTTTAATTTTGACCGCACTTTAATGAAATGAGATTACTCTGCGATTAACGCTACTGCCACTTCTTCGTTACGTTGAGAAGCTGCCTCATCTAAATACTCTTTTGCATCCATGATTTCTTGGTTGATTAACCCTTTTTCAATTTCACGTAATGCAATTACCGTTGGTTTATCGTTATCTTCCGGCACTAACGGCTCACTTTGATGTAGCTCTAATTGTCTCGCACGACGAGCGGCGGTTAAAATTAAATCAAAACGGTTACCAATTTTTTCTACTGCATCTTGCACAGTCACTCGAGCCATGTTTTACTCCGATGTTAAAAATAATGTCTATAAGGGAAAACATTGTACTCAATTCAAGGTTATTTTGCTAGTAGCTGGTGAATTAAGTCTGCATTTTCTGTTTGTTGATAAGCTTTAGTCAAACGTTCTGCTTGCAAAATACTTTGAAAATCAGCCAATGCCTGTTCAAAATTATCATTCACAATAACGTAATCATATTCGTCATAATGGGAAATTTCGCTGATTGCTTTTGACATTCGCTCAGCAATAACCTCTTTGCTATCCTGTCCGCGGCCAACCAAACGACGTTCTAATTCAGGCAATGATGGCGGCAAAATGAAAATACTTTTTACAGAAGGTACTTTTTGACGAATTTGCTGTGCGCCTTGCCAGTCAATATCTAAAAAGACATCAATGCCTTTAGCCAGGTTTTCTTCGATTGCAGGCAATGAAGTGCCGTAATAATTGCCACCAAACACTTTTGCATATTCTAAGAAATGGCCTTTTTCAATTAAACGCTCAAATTCTTCTACGGAAACAAAATAATAATGCACACCATGACTTTCGCCTGGGCGAGGTGAACGTGTTGTGTGTGAAATCGACACCATTTTTTTCGTGCCTTGATTTTTCTCTAATAATGCTGAAATTAATGATGACTTGCCCGCCCCACTTGGTGCAGAAAGAATATATAAATTACCTTGAGACATAATTGAAACCTCTTCTTGTTGTTTGTTTTTATTATACAAAAAGAAAATGAAAAGTGCGGTCAAAATTTCATTTGTTTTTCATCCTCGTTAAAAAGTGATCGAGATCACAAAAAAGTGGTATATACCCTTTTTTTTATCAAAATGCCCGTGCTATAATCTGGAAGAACTCGTTAGAGCAACGATTTTGTTTAACTTAAAAATAGAAGGTGAAAATCTTATGGCTATTAAAATTGGTATCAACGGTTTCGGCCGTATCGGTCGTATCGTATTCCGTGCAGCACAACATCGTGATGACATCGAAGTTGTAGGTATCAACGACTTAATCGACGTTGAATACATGGCTTACATGTTGAAATACGATTCAACTCACGGTCGTTTTGACGGTACTGTTGAAGTTAAAGACGGTAACTTAGTAGTAAACGGTAAAACTATCCGTGTTACTTCTGAACGTGATCCTGCAAACCTTAATTGGGGTGCGATCGGCGTTGATGTTGCAGTTGAAGCAACTGGTTTATTCTTAACTGATGAAACAGCACGCAAACACATCACTGCTGGTGCGAAAAAAGTCGTATTAACAGGTCCTTCTAAAGATAGCACTCCTATGTTCGTACGTGGTGTAAACTTCGGTGCATACGCTGGTCAAGACATCGTGTCTAACGCTTCTTGTACTACAAACTGTTTAGCACCTTTAGCACGTGTTGTTCACGAAACTTTCGGTATCAAAGATGGTTTAATGACTACAGTTCACGCAACCACTGCAACTCAAAAAACTGTTGATGGTCCATCAGCTAAAGACTGGCGCGGTGGTCGTGGTGCGGCACAAAACATCATCCCTTCATCTACCGGTGCAGCAAAAGCTGTTGGTAAAGTATTACCAGCATTAAACGGTAAATTAACTGGTATGGCGTTCCGTGTTCCTACTCCAAACGTTTCTGTAGTTGACTTAACTGTAAACTTAGAAAAACCAGCAACTTACGAACAAATCAAACAAGCAATCAAAGATGCAGCAGAAGGTAAAACTTTCAACGGCGAATTAAAAGGCGTTTTAGGTTACACTGAAGATGCAGTAGTTTCTACAGACTTCAACGGCTGTACTTTAACTTCTGTATTTGATGCTGATGCAGGTATTGCATTAACTGACTCTTTCGTTAAATTAGTATCTTGGTACGATAACGAAACTGGTTATTCAAACAAAGTATTAGACTTAGTTGCACATGTTTACAACTACAAAGGCTAATCAAAATCGTTAAAAAATTAACCGCTCTTTTTAGAGCGGTTTTTTTATTCCCAATCCATTTCATTTAATCAATATTTTTAAATTCTTTATTTCTCATCCTAAGATAAAAATAGAAAAATAAATATGTCTATTATTTATTCTATATTCACAAAATAACAACATTTCACTAGATTTTAAATTTATTTCGTTTATATTAGCGTACAGTTGTTCGCTCAAATAAGGCTTATATGAATTTAGAACGTCATTTCGTCAATAGAATTCGCCAACAAGCGAAAATTCGTCAAAATGCAACCGCACTTCGCCATAAAATTAATGGCTTATGGAAAGATATTTCGTGGAATTCATTCCAACAACAACTTGATCAGCTTTCATTAGCTTTTCTTGCTTGCAATATTCAAGTACAAAATAAAATTGCGATATTTGCGCACAATATGTCACGTTGGACTATCGCGGACATTGCTGCGCTTCAAGTTCGTGCCATTACTGTTCCAATTTATGCAACCAATACTTCACAACAGGCTGAATTTATTTTAAATCATGCCGATGTCAAAATTTTGTTTGTCGGTGATCAAGAGCAATATGATCAAGTATTAGAAATTGCTAATAAGTGTCCTCAATTACAAAAAATTGTGGCAATGAAAGAACAAATTAAACTAGCCGAAACCAGTCTTTCTTGCCATTGGGATGATTTAATACAATTAGGCACTGCAGAATTTCAGGCTGATCTTGATGAGCGCTTAGCCAATAAAACGATGGATGATTTATTCACGATTATCTATACCTCTGGCACAACGGGTGAACCCAAAGGCGTCATGCTCGATTACAGTAACTTAGCACATCAACTTGAAGCCCATGATATTGCATTAAATGTTAATCAAGATGAGGTTTCACTTTCTTTTTTACCATTTAGCCACATTTTTGAGCGTGCTTGGGTTGCCTATGTGTTACACCGAGGAGCAATTCTTTGTTATCTTGAAAATACCAATCAAGTACGTGAAGCATTAATGGAAGTACGCCCGACCTTTATGTGTGCAGTACCTCGTTTCTATGAAAAAATTTATTCTGCCGTGCTTGATAAAGTCCAAAAAGCACCTTTTATCCGTCAGATGATTTTCCACTTGGCGATCGCAGTGGGACAAAAACGTTTTGATCTTCTCTCTCAAAATAAAAAAGTCCCGTTTTTCTTGCAAAAATGCTATGTTCTCGCTGATAAACTCGTGTTTTCTAAACTGCGTTCATTGTTAGGCGGACGTATTAAAATGATGCCTTGCGGTGGCGCAAAATTGGAACCCTCCATTGGTCTTTTCTTCCATTGCATTGGAATTAATATCAAACTCGGTTATGGCATGACTGAAACTACAGCTACTGTTTCTTGCTGGGGTGATCACCATTTTAATCCGAATTCTATTGGTAAATTGATGCCAAATACCGAAGTTAAAATCGGGGAAAATAACGAGATTCTGGTGCGTGGTGGTATGGTAATGAAAGGTTACTATAAAAAGCCTGAAGAAACGACCCAAGCCTTCACCGAAGATGATTTTTTGAAAACGGGAGATGCCGGTGAATTTGATGCTGAGGGTAATTTATTCATTACCGATCGCATTAAAGAGTTGATGAAAACCTCTAACGGCAAATACATTGCGCCACAATATATCGAAAGTAAAATCGGCAAAGACAAATTTATTGAACAAATTGCGATTATTGCTGATGCCAAAAAATATGTTTCAGCCCTAATCGTACCTTGTTTTGATAGTGTAGAAGAATATGCGAAAAAACTAAATATTAAGTATCAAGATCGCATGGAATTACTCAAACACTCTGAAATTATTAAAATGTTTGAACAACGTATCGAAAGCCTCCAAAAAGAATTGGCGCACTTCGAGCAAGTGAAGAAATTTACACTACTCTCTCAAGCATTTAGCGTCAAACTTGGTGAAATCACGCCTACGCTCAAATTACGCCGAAAAGTGATTATGGAGCGTTATCGTCATATTATTGATTCGATGTATTCTAACAATAAAGAGAACAAGGAAAATAAAGAATAAAAAAGTGCGGTGAATTTCACCGCACTTTTTATTTTGACGAAAAGGATTTATTCGACTTCGATCAGCACACCTTCTTGGTGAGGTTTCAATACACCAACTTCACTAAGCTCAATACCGGCTTTTTTCGCAATCTCTAAGATTTCCGCTTCACTTTCAGGTTTAACGGCGATCAGCAAGCCACCTGAAGTTTGAGGATCGCAAAGTACCGCCTTTTGATAATCGGTAAGAGGACCAATTTTATGTCCATAGCTTTCAAAGTTGCGATTAGTTCCACCTGGTACACAACCTTCTGCTATGTAATCTGCTACACCATCTAATAATTTGATTTTATCAAAATGCACAACCGCATTAAGATTTGAGCCTTCACAGATTTCAGCTAAATGCCCCAATAAACCAAAACCCGTTACATCCGTCATAGCCGTTACGCCTGCAACTTCTGCAAATTGACTACCTATCAGATTCATTTGGCACATTGCTGCTGTTGCCAACCCTTGATGTTCAGGTTTTAATTTACCTTTTTTCTCTGCAGTAGTCAGCACACCGATACCTAATGGTTTGGTTAAATAAAGCTTACAACCCGCTTCTGCCGAGGCATTACGTTTTACACGATCGGTAGCAATAATCCCTGTTACCGCTAAACCAAAAATCGGTTCTGGCGCATCAATCGAGTGTCCACCCGCTAGCGAAATCCCTGCTTGATGACAAGCAAAACGGCCTCCATCAACTATTTTTTGAGCCACTTCTGGCGGCAATTTATTAATCGGGAAGCCTAGAATAGCAATTGCCATAATTGGTTTACCGCCCATTGCGAAAATATCACTAATGGCATTGGTTGCAGCAATGCGACCAAAATCAAAAGGATCATCCACAATTGGCATGAAGAAATCCGTGGTACTGATAATTGCAGTACCATTACCAAGATCATAAACCGCAGCATCATCCGCTGTTTCATTTCCCACTAATAAATTGGGGTCAGCAAATTTTTCGAGTTTAGTCTGTAAAATTGTCCCTAACACCTTAGGCGAAATTTTACAGCCTCAACCTGCGCCGTGGCTGTATTGTGTTAAACGAATCTCATCAGTCATGCTAAATCCTTGCTAAAATCACATACCTTGTAAGCTAAAAGTACACTCATAAAATCTGGCGTTTATGACGCTAACTTCTCCACTTTCGCTTGTTTAATCATATTATCGCTAACTTCCAAAATCGTAATTTGCAAGCCATCAATTTCACAAACGGTTCCTTCATCAGGAATATCTTCAAGATGCTCAAGAATCAAACCATTAAAGGTACGTGCATCTTCTGTATCTAATTCCCAACCAAACATTTTATTCAAATCACGAAGGTTTGCCGAACCTTCAATAATCATTGAGCCATCAGATTGTTGCACCACTTCTTGTTCAATAGTTGGCGCTGTAGAAGTTGTAAAATCACCTACAATTTCTTCTAAAATATCTTCAAGCGTGACTAATCCTTTAATGTCACCATATTCGTCCACCACTAAACCGATACGTTCTTTTTTCGCACGAAAATTCGCTAATTGTGTTTTCAGTGGTGTTCCTTCTGGAATGAAGTACACTTCATCGACGGCACGTAATAGGGTTTCTTTGGTAAATTCATTTTTTTCTAATAACAAACGAAACGCTTCACGCACACGCAAAATCCCTAATACTTGCTCATCAAGGCTGCCTTTATACAACACAATTCGGTTGTGTGGTGCATGATTAAGCTGGCGCATAATGGCTTTCCAATCGTCATCAATATCAATCCCTGCTATTTCATTACGTGGCACCATAATATCGTCAACCGTCACAGTTTCCATATCTAAAATAGAAAGCAACATTTGTGGATGCTGTTCATCCGGTGTAGCCTCACCAGCTTCCGATACGATACTACGGAGTTCTTCACGGCTAATCACTTGTTTTTGCATATCAGGTTTTAAACCCACCATTCGCATTAATGTCTTCGTGAAAAGATTCATTAACCAAACTAATGGATAGAATACTTTTAACAATAACGACAAAATGTGACTTGAAAATAAACCTACTTTCTCTGGATGCATCGCTGCAACGGTTTTAGGGAAAATCTCAGAAAAAACGAGCATCGTAAAGGTTAATAAACCCGTTGCAATTGCTACCCCCGCATCACCATATAAACGCATACCAATCATGGTTGCAATAGCTGACGCACTAATATTCACAAGGTTATTAAAGATCAGAATAAAACTTAACAAGGTATCAGGCTTTTCAAGCAGTTTTTCTGCTTTTTGCGCGCCTTTATTGCCTTGTTCCGCCAGAAAGCGAAGACGATATTTATTGAGAGAGAGTAAGCCGGTTTCTGAGCCAGAAAAATAGGCCGATAAAATTAAACAGATAATCAGTGTAATAAATAATGTACTAAGGGGAATACTGTCCAAGGGAAAGTCCTTTTGTTCGTTAATCAACAAAAAGTGCGGTCATTTTTTACCGCACTTTTTACTTGTTCTTTGATTCTTGCTAAATCAAACGGCTACCAAAATAACCAATCGTGAGCAGAATGATACCCGAAATTGCGTAAATAATCATCCTTTTTCCACGCCAGCCCAATCGCCAATGACCAAAACAAGCAATACCAAAACTAATCCAAGCAAGGAAAGAAAAAATCGCTTTGTGCAGATTTTCTAGGGTTACCGCTTGTAATACATGATAAGTACCTGAAATTAAAGTGAGCGTCAGTAATGCTTCACCCATCGCAAATAAACAGAAGAAATGACGTTCAACTGCCATTAATGGCGGAATTGCTGGTGAAAATTGGATTTTACGCTTTTTCAAATTACGGTCTAACCAAACCAATTGGATCACATACAGCGTTGCAATAAAACAGACCGCATAGGTAAAGAGCGACAAACCAATATGGAATAACATCAATGTATTTTGATTCAACAATTCAATAAGAAATAATCTTTCCAAGCATACGGTATCTCAATGGGATACCATTATCACATTGCTATGCAGAACTTTATTTCAACCATTATTATTGGTGTTTATGCAGCAGGTTTGTTCATTGCTGCACAATTGGGCTACAAGTTAGTATTTTTGATAATGGCAAAAAAATCAGCAGAAAAATTCTAATGTTCGATGGCGACTTTTGCCTGCGTCCAAGCAATTCATGATCTTGATCAATAAAAATACATCAATTAAATTTTTTTCTTTTTAAGCTTGCGCCAACACTTATCCTTCAGTACAGTGTAGTCAACTCAGTTCCATGTTTAGATAAGGCTCAAAAAATGATTTTTTTAGGTAATCGTCGCTATCACCACCACTTGAATTCACATTCAAGCGCTTGGTGCTACCTGAAAAACAGATAAGAGTCGCTGAGAAAAAAATCTCGTAAAGCCCTCGAAGGTTCGCACCTCCGAGGGCTTTTCTATTTCACATCAATAATTTTTACAGAGGATATTTATATGCAAACACAAAACCGACTCAAAATCGCCTTACAGAAGAAAGGCCGTTTAAGCCAAGATTGCGCAGCCCTACTCAAACAATGTGGGGTAAAAATCAATTGGAATGAACAGCGACTTGTCGCCTATTCGGAAAATATGCCTATTGAAATCCTGCGCGTGCGTGATGACGACATTCCCGGCTTGATCTTCGACGGCGTGGCGGATCTCGGCATTATCGGTGAAAACGTGCTGGAGGAAGAAGAATTGGGGCGCTTGGCTGCCGGAGAAACGGTCGCTTATAAAAAGCTGCGCCAGTTGGATTTCGGCGGTTGCCGTTTATCTTTGGCAATTGATCGCGACCAGCAATATAACGGCGTGCAGGATTTTGCTAATGCCCGCATCGCCACCTCCTACCCGAATTTGCTCAAACGTTACATGAAAGCGCAAGGCGTGCCATTCAAAAGCACGTTGCTGAACGGCTCTGTGGAAGTTGCCCCTAGCGCAGGACTTGCCGATGCCATTTGCGATTTAGTATCCTCCGGCGCAACCTTAGAAGCGAATGGATTGAAAGAAGTGGAAGTGATTTACCGCTCCAAAGCCTGTTTAATCCAACGCGCCGAACCTTTAAGCAGCGATAAACAAATCTTGGTAGATAGACTGCTCACCCGCATTCAAGGCGTGCAACAAGCCGCTGAATCCAAATACATCATGCTACACGCGCCGAAAAATAAACTCGAAGAAATCACCGCACTTTTACCCGGTGTGGAAAATCCAACGATTCTGCCGCTGGCACATGACGACTCTAAAGTAGCCATGCACGTGGTCAGCCAAGAAAATCTGTTTTGGGAAACCATGGAGCAGTTGAAAGAAGTTGGTGCCAGTTCAATTTTGGTGTTACCGATTGAAAAGATGATGAAATAAATAGTATCTAGGAAAGCAGCTAAAAGTGCGGTCATTTTTTTGAACGTTTTATAAAAATTTTGCGAAATTTATCCGTTTTGAAAAGGAAAACCTAAATGAACCCGAAAAAAGTGAAGCGAAGCCACTTAACCAAACTGACAGATTTACCCAACATCGGTAAAGCGGCCGAGGCGGATTTAATCCGTCTCGGGATTCAAATGCCGCATGATTTGCTAGGACGTAACGCATATCAAATGTATGATGACTTATGCCGTATTACCAGGCAAAAACATGATCCTTGCGTAATCGATGTGTTTTTATCGATAGTGGATTTTATCAACGGCGGCGAGCCGCAGGATTGGTGGAAATTCACAGCACAACGCAAGGCGTATTTAGCGTCTATTTAAAAGGAGAAATATATGCCGTTTAATGACATTGAAAAACAATCTTTACTTGCACAAAAAGGCATCGGACCGACGGTGTTAAAACGTTTAACTGAAATGGGATTGGATAACGTTGCTATATTAGCGAAAACGGATCCGGATTTCATTCTACAACGTGGCGCGGAAATCACCGGCTCAACTTGCTGGCGTAACAGCCCCCAAGCGCGCAAAGCGATTGAAACTGCGGTAAATTGGGCAAAAGAGCAAGTAAAATAAGTAGCCGTTATAAAGGGATACACTACTCCACTAACGATGAAGGATGAGATATGAAAATTATTTCATATGGTTTATTGTTCATAATAGGTATTGGCATAATGATTTATGTTATTGGTTATTTTTTACCGGAAACACGTAAATTAACCAAGGAAACGGTGTATTCTGCTAATGCGGAGAAAATTTATAACATAATTACGGATAATCAAAATTGGCAATACAGAACCTCTTTGGATAATTTAGAAATTTTATCTCGAGATGGAGAAAATGAAGTTTGGCAAGAAACAACCAATGGTATAACCATTCTTTTTAAAACGAGAGAAAAGCGCCCTTTTGAATACTATGCTTTTGATATGTCGAGTCAATTTTTTACGGGAGAATGGCACGCTACATTAACGCCAATTGACGAAGAACAAACCCGTTTTGAAGCGACAGAAAGTTTAACTTTCCCAAACCCTTTTATAAGAGTATTAAGTTATCTTTTTATGGATTTGGAAAAGTTTATGCAAACCTATGAAGATGAATTAAGAAAGAAATTAGAAAAGGAATAAACTATGCAAACTTTCGTCTGGAATAAACTCAACACAGTTGAAAAGCAACAAGCTCTTACCCGCCCTGCGATTTCCGCTTCAAATGAGATTAAAAGTGCGGTGGAAAATATCGTTAAATTTGTGCAACAGGAAGGCGATAAGGCGCTGTTTGAACTCACGGAGAAATTCGACAAAATCAAACTCGACAGCTTGATTGTCACGCCACAACAAATTGCGGAGGCGACAGCGCGTATTCCTGAACCGTTGAAGATGGCGATTCAGAATGCCAAGCGCAATATCACTGCCTTTCACGAAGCACAGAAACCCCAGGCGGTGGATATCGAAACCCAGCCCGGCGTGCGTTGTCAGGTGGTGACGCGCCCGATTAATCGTGTCGGTTTGTACATTCCGGGCGGTTCCGCGCCGTTATTTTCTACGGTGCTGATGCTTGCCATTCCGGCGAAAATCGCAGGTTGTAAGAAAATCGTACTTTGCTCGCCGCCACCGATTGCGTATGAAATTCTTTATGCTGCCAATCTGTGTGGTGTGCAAACCATTTATGCGGTGGGCGGTGCGCAAGCGGTGGTGGCGATGGCGTTAGGTACGCAAAGCGTGGCGAAGGTGGATAAAATTTTCGGGCCGGGCAATGCCTTTGTGACGGAAGCCAAACGCCAAGTCAGCCAAATGATTAACAGCGCCAACATCGACATGCCGGCAGGGCCATCAGAAGTGTTGGTGATTGCCGATGAACAGGCAGATCCTGAATTCGTTGCTTCCGATTTGTTGTCACAGGCGGAACACGGCGCAGATTCGCAAGTGATTTTGGTGACACCGAGCGAAACGCTGGCAAAACAGACCGCACTTTGTGTGGAACAACAGCTTGCCCAACTGCCTCGTGCAGACATCGCCCGTAAGGCGTTGTCCCACAGTCGCATTCTGATTGCCGAAGATTTGGCGCAATGCGTTGCCATCAGCAATGAATATGCGCCGGAACACTTAATCGTGCAAACGCAAAACGCCTGTGAGTTGTTACCTCAACTGGACAATGCCGGTTCTATTTTCCTCGGCGCTTATTCACCGGAAAGCATGGGTGATTACGCCAGCGGCACCAATCACGTTCTACCAACCTACGGCTACACGCGCACCTATTCCAGCCTTGGCTTGGCGGATTTCAGCAAACGCATGACCGTGCAGGAACTCACCCCGCAAGGCTTCAAAGACTTAGCGGAAACCGTGGAGTTGATGGCGCAGGCGGAACAGCTGGATGCGCACAAAATGGCAGTGAGTTTGAGATTAGCGAAGTTGCAATAAGAGGAAAACCACATGACAATCACAACATTATCCAGACAAAACGTACAAGCACTTACGCCCTATCAATCCGCCCGAAAACTCGGCGGCAATGGCACGATTTGGCTGAATGCGAACGAATATCCCACTTCGCCGAGGTTCCAACTTTCGGGCAAAGATTTAAACCGCTACCCCGAACCGCAACCGCAAGCAGTGGTGCAAGGTTATGCCAATTATGCGGGCGTACCGCCTGAAAATGTGTTGGTGACCCGTGGCGGTGATGAAGGCATTGAGTTGGTTATCCGTGCGTTTTGCGAACCGAATCAAGATGCCATTTTGTTCTGCCCGCCCACGTATGGCATGTATGCTGTGAGTGCCGAAACGGCAGGCGTGGCATGCAAAACCGTGCCATTAACGGCAGATTTTCAACTGAATCTTGCCGAAATTAAACAGCAACTAGAGGGCGTGAAAGTTGTCTTTGTATGCAGCCCAAATAACCCGACAGGCAATTTGCTCAAGCGGTCAGACTTGCTTGAGCTTTTACAACTTACTGCCGGCAAAGCCATTGTGGTGGTGGATGAAGCCTACATCGAATTTTGCCCTGAAGCGATGCTCGCAAAAGAACTGAAAAATTACCCGCACTTAGCTATTATTCGTACCCTCTCCAAAGCCTTTGCCTTGGCAGGATTGCGTTGTGGTTTTGTGTTAACCAATGTGGAGTTAATCCAAATTCTCAGCAAAGTGATTGCCCCTTATCCCATCCCTGTGCCAAGCGCCGACATCGCGGAACAAGCCTTGCAGGCAGAGAATATCGCCCTTGTGCAAGCCCGCGCACAGGAGATCTTAACCAACCGCCAGTGGCTTGCCGAAGCCTTAGCAGACTTGCCACAAGTGGAAAACGTGTACGACAGCGAAGCCAATTATTTGCTTATAAAATGCCAAGATGGCGAGCGCGTTTTCAAGGCGTTGTGGGAGCAAGGGATTATCCTGCGCGATCAAAACAAGGCGTTAAATTTGCAAAATTGCATTCGGATTACTGTGGGGACGAAGAAAGAATGCGAGAGCGTAGTGGAGGCGATTGCCATCCTAAAATAATGCTCAAAAAACCTCCCCTACCCCCTCTTTTCTAAAGAGGGGGATCGTGCGTTATTTTAGATCTGTAGTCTATTTCACCTTCTCCACAAAATTCCTCAACAACAACGCACCATTTTTACCCGATCGTTCCGGGTGGAACTGTACGCCGTAGAAATTTTTATTCGCGATGGCGGCGGAGAAGTCCACACCGTAATGGCTTGTCGCAATGGTGTTTTCGTTGGGTTGCACGGCGTAGCTGTGCACAAAGTAAAAATGGCTGTCCTGTTCAATGCCGGCAAACAGCGGATGGTCGGGCGTGTAATGCACCTTGTTCCAGCCCATGTGCGGCAACGGCAAGCCGCTGTCAGGGATGAGATCCGTCTGCCCGTTCATTAAACCGAGCGTTACCACATTGCCTTCGGTAGAAAATTCGGTCATTAGCTGCATGCCCAAGCAAATACCGAGCATCGGTTGGGTAGCGTTGCGGATGCACTCAATCAGGTTACGCTCCGCCAAATTCCGCATCGCCGCTATCGCCGTGCCCACACCGGGCAACAACAATTTATCGGCAGATTGGATTTTGTGAATATCCCGCGTAATTTCGGCGTGATAACCTAATCGGTCAAAGGCGAATTTGACGGAGGAGAGATTGGCGCAGCCGGTGTCGATGATGGTGATATTTAGCATTATTTCTTAACCTTTTATATTTTTTATTAAATTAGATAATTGCTCTATGCCATCAAAAGTACTTGGGACTTTATCTGGTGTTGAAAGAATGCTGCTAAAAATTAAATTCTCAAATTTTTCGAGAGAAGCACTATCTTTTTCTTTTATTTCTTTTGCATACTCCACATAACTTTGGATAAATTGACAAAGTGTCTGTCTTAATTCTAATTGCATTATTTGAGTTTTAATTGAATTATAATGAATCAAAACCACCCTAAACAGATAAAGGGAAATTAACTCTATACTGACAAAAGGTAAAAAAATCCCCCAATTAAATAAATTACCACTTTGATTTTTTACCTGATTAAGTTCTATATACGTAAATAAAGGTATAAACAGAAAAATACCTATAAAAAACAACAAAGATAAAAGCAATTTTTTGCTCCTCTAATTTACTTGCTAAAGTTTTTACCTCCTTTTCTTTTTTAGATAAAAAACTTTCTAAGTTTTCTGTTCTTAATTTTATCTTACTATCAATATTCTTTAATTTCTCTTCAGCTTCTTTAACATTATCCTCATAATTTAAAAATGCTTGGAAAGACCTATTTCCAAGATAGTTATTTATCACATCTATATCGAATTGACCATTGATTAAATACTTCAATCTATGATGATTTTCTTTACTAATAAATTTATCGGCTTCATTCTTAAAAAAATACCAATCTCCACTAAGCCAAAGTTCTCTTTCCCCAGCCCTTTCTCTTGTTAGAATATATTCTCTTAAAAATCTGCCACAAGTTAAATATAATTCATCAGAAATACCATCAAGCTTAATATATCTTTCAGATATATAATGTATAACTATGTCTGTACTAAACGGACAATTCTTAATCCATTCATCTAAATTTTCGTTTATATTTTCTACGATAGATAAACAAAACTTTAATTTCTTATTATTCTCTCTATCTTGCTCAGATAGTGATTTATTAAGTTCCTGTAATCTTTGATAGGTTAAGTCAATATGTCTTCTTGTTATATCGGTTAGCATAATCCGGCCTTATATAAAAATTAATTTTATTACATACAATATCTCCGTGAACTAGCGACAAACTCAGCAACCGTTCACGGCAACAGCTATTATAAACCCCTTTCGAACTCGGCAACTCCTCCCCCTCAATTCTCACCGCCTGTCTCAACGTCCGCCCGAACACCTTAAACAAACTCTCAATTTTGTGGGGGTCGTTGTCGCCGGTGGCTTTGAGATGAAGCGTGGCAAGCAGCGAGAACGCAAGGGATTGGAAGAAGTGTTCGGTGAGTTCGGTGCTGAAATCACCCACTTTATCCCGTTTGAAGCGGGCAGCAAATTTGATCCACGGGCGACTGGATAAATCCAAGGCACATTCCGCTTTGCATTCGTCCATTGGCAACACGAAACCGAAACGGGCGATACCGCGTTTGTCGCCGATGGCTTGTTTTAATGCAGTGCCGAGTGCGAGGGCGGTGTCTTCCACGGTGTGGTGTTCATCAATGTGTAAGTCGCCTTTGCAGCTGACGTTCATGCGGAAACCGCCGTGGGTGGCGATTTGATCGAGCATGTGATCGAAGAAGCCCACACCTGTGCTAATTTGGTTCACTCCCGTTTCATCCAGCCATACTTGAATCTTAATATCCGTTTCTTTGGTTTTGCGTGCCACTTCCGCATAGCGAGGTGGGCGGTTGCCGATGTTGCTGACGGGTTCGCCGAGCAGTTTTTCTGCGATCAGATCCCAGTTTAATTTTTCAGGGTGATATTGCAGTGCGCGAATGCCGAGATTTTCCGCCAACTGTACGTCAGTAGCACGGTCGCCAATCACAAAAGAGCGGTCAGGATCGAACAAGTTTTTTTGGATGTATTTTTTCAACAATTTGGTTTTCGGCTTACGGCAAGCGCAGTTATCTCCCGGTTTGTGCGGGCAAATCAGCACGTCGTCAAATTCAATGCCCTGCGATTTAAACAGCGCCATCATGGCGTTGTGTGGCTTGTCGAAATCTTCTTGCGGGAAAGAATCCGTGCCTAGCCCGTCTTGATTGGACACCATCACAAAACGGTATTTGCCTTTGAGCTTGAGCAAGGCAGGAATGACGTTCGGTTCAAATTTCAGCTTTTCCAAACTATCGATCTGAAAATCGGTTTTCGGTTCGTCAATCAGCGTGCCGTCGCGGTCGATGAAAAGGGTGGGTTGCATGGTTTTTTCCTCTATCAATGTATATAACCTCGTGATCCGATCCCCCTCTTTAGAAAAG
>OGCU01000444.1_pt1 | contig 19605 bp, 18 predicted proteins | sample 1570251 | NCBI WGS metagenome assembly OGCU01 (sample SAMEA2582182, study PRJEB24529) | metagenome | biome: Human gut stool | place: China | collected 2011
AATTGAATTTCGTTCCAAAATTAGGTGATGAAGTAGAAGTTCATAAAGTAGATGATGAAATTATTATAATAAAATCTGAAGAGAAAAAGATGACAATATTAACATTGTCAATGAAAACAACTTTTCCCAAAATCAGTCACAAGTCGTTTACACACAAGCAACTACTCCAGGTTTGCATTATGTAAACAAATGGGTTTATATTTTTCTCGCTATTTTTCTTGGTGGATTAGGTGTCTATCATTTTTACGCAGGGTATTACGGAACAGGTATTCTTTTTCTGATTTTATCTTTTACGGGTATCCCAGTTATCATCGGATTTATTCAAGGTGTTATTGCCGTATTCAAGACGCCTAATATGTACGGTAGGATTGTTGTTTAACTAAAAGTTTATTACAAATTAAATTTTTTAAAAGCTCAAGTCTAGTATTTCAAGATGGAAAAGAGTTTAGTTTTTTAATTTAGATAAGTAATATAACTCTGTGGTATTTAATTGGGAATTGACTAGCTTGTACATAGAATTAGATGAACAAGAGTAATGAAATGACCCCAATATGACTTGAGAGTAAAAATATAATTACGATTTGTCTTTTGCTATAGAATTTTAGCCTATGATAGGCACTGTACCTAAATAGGAGTTCTAAATATAAAAAGTCCCCGCAATCCTATTGACTGCGGGGATTTCGTCTTAGAATAGACCTTTAATCTTGTCTAAAGCTCCACTGACCATTTCGTTGCCTGAAACAAGTGACTTAGCTTGGTCAAAGTATTCGCCCAAATCATCTTTATTGTCATCGACAAACTTTTTAGCAGCTTCGAAATCTTTCTTTTCGATCATTTCTTTTACTTGGTTAAATAATTCCATTGGATTCATATCGGTTCTCCTTTATAAGTTTTCTTACAAATCCTATTTAATCACGCTTATAGCAAACTAGCAAGAAATATGTTTGAGAGTCACTAGTGAGATGAGAGTTACAATTTTTCAGCCAAGTGGTATTGAAACTTGTTTAATCTAAAAAAGCAGTCCATATTGGACTGCCTTTAGGGGTTATTGTTGTTCCGTTGAAGAGCTACTTGGCTCTGATTCACTTGAACTTGAGCTCGATTCAGATTCTGCAGGATGTAGTTCCTTGTAAGATGGGGTCTTGAATAGATCAGCTGTTGATTTATTGCCTTTTTGTTTGTAGAGGCTAGTTGATTTATCTTTCAGCTTTTTGTTGATCTGTTTCAGTTGATCCATCTGTTTCGTGTAGGAAATTTTGCTAGAATCAACAGGTTTCAAACCGTTTGGCGTATAGAAACGAAGGAGGTCACCTGTTTGAACAGCGTCACTCATCGAAAGCTGAGTGGCTACTGCCTTACGAATGGCTTCGTTATCCTTTTTAGTTGTCTCATCAGGGTTAGTAATTTCTTCCCCTGTTTGAGTGTTATAGAGTCGACCAGAGTAGCTGGTGTATTGAGGAGTAACATATTGACCTGAGGTTCTAAATGCGACGGTTTGCTTATTATCAGGAGATAGGAGGTCTTGTCCCATCTGGATATAAGAGCTAGTGTCAACACCAAGAATGTGAAGGAGAGTTGGAAGGGCATCAACCTCACCACCAAAGGTGTTAGAGATACCACCACCAGTATAGCCTGGAATATGAATCATGTAAGGAACACGTTGAAGCATGGCTTTATCATAGTTTGACCAAGTTTCAGGGTTCTTACCGAGAAGTTCAGCAAGATTGCTGCTTCGTGTATCAGAGATACCATAGTGGTCACCGTACATGACAATAATCGAGTTGTCGTAAAGACCGGTTTCCTTAAGGTAATCAAAGAAGTCTTTGATTGCTGAGTCAAGATAGTTAGCTGTTGCAAAATATCCGTTGACTGTCTCATCTTTTGTTTCAGCGAGTGGGAAACCTTGTTCCTTTTCATCGCCTGAGAGTGAAGTGTATGGGTAGTGGTTAGATACTGTAAGGTATTTAACGTAGAAAGGTTGTTGCATTTGTTCCAGATACTTGATGGAATCTGGGAACATGTACTTGTCATTTAGACCATACTGGAAGGAGTTTTCATCAGTTTTTTCAGTGAAGGCTGATGAGTCAAAGAAGTAGTTATAACCCCATTGTTTATAGGTGTTATTGCGATTCCAGAAGGATCCAGTGTTTCCGTGGAAAACAGCTGACGTATAGCCACCTGTTTGAGCTAGGATAGATGGTGCAGCGTAGGCTGTATTGGTACCACCGTAGTTTACCATGTATGACCCTGTACTTAGTCCGAAGAGTGATGTTTCCATCAAGGTTTCAGCATCAGAAGTTTTTCCTGATTTAACTTGGTGGAAGAAATTTGAAAAGGCTAGGGTTTCGTTTGAGTGGTAAATGGAATTGAGGAATGGTGTTACTTCATAAGACTTACCATCTACTTGGAGCTTGTAATCAATAAGAAACTGTTGGAAACTCTCCAAGTGAATAACGATAACGTTTCTTCCTTTAGCAATTCCGTAGTACTTAGGATCAGGTGCTGCATAGTGCTCCTTAACATAAGTTTCAACCTTTTTCATGTCGTCTGCTGTTGCGGATGAACGAGCTTGTGAAGCTTGATACGTTAAGTTACCGGAATAAGCTGTAAAGAAAGGAATCCCCATAGCACGAACAATATAGTTATTTGAGAAACCACGTGTCAACAACTCGCCACGGTTAACTTCCGCTAAGAAGAGGTTAACTGAGAGAAGGAGTGTCGACAGTGCAGTGACGGCAAAACTAGCTCGTTTGTTAAATGGCTTGCTGTCCATCTTAAGCTTCTTCCTGAAACCAGCATAGATGAAGAAAGGTACATCAATCAGGTAGAAGAGATAGCTTGGCTCAAGAAGGTTCTTGGCGGAGTCTCCTAGTCCTGCTGCTGAACTAGAACTTGCTAGAATGGTATTTACAGTGATGAAGTCTGTAAACTCTCCAAAGTAAATCACATTAGCGATAAGTAAGAGGTTAAGGATGACATAGATAGCAATGGTAATGCTATAAAAGAAACGTCGTTTCTTGAAGTATAGTCCTAAACCTAGAAGCATTAATCCTAGTGGAATAGGGTTAATCAGCGAAAGCATAACCTGATATCTGCTTTCCAACTCAAGATTAATGTTGACGTAATAAGCGAATATGGTTTTTAGCCAGTAAAAGAAGAGTAACAAGAGGATAAATCCAAGTCTTGATGAAACTCCTTTCCAAAAGGCTTCAGTAATTTTTTTCAAAGTAATACTTCCTTTGATTCTATATTATCTTAATCATTATACCAAATAAGATAATGACTCTCAAAAATTTACTGCCATTGAGTGTGATATTCCTTGACATATAATTGATAAAATCTAGTTACGAAACAGAAATAATAGCATTTTTTTGGTATAATAGTAACATGAGTATATTGACGGTAAGTCCCTTTGCGGAGAAAAAAATCAAACAAGGAAAACAGCTTCTTTTAGCCGAAGATTTTCCAAATATAACTGAAAATAATCAGTTGGTTTACCTTTATAGCCAGTCCAAAGATTTTTTAGGAACGGGCTATTTGTCAAGTCAAAATAAGGGGATAGGATGGTTTCTGTCCCCTAAAAAACAACAATTGACAGTGACTTATTTTCAAGGACTTTTTGAAAGGGCTAAGGCCAAACGTCAATCCTATTATGATAATGAGTTGACGACAGCTTTTCGTCTTTTCAACCAAGATGGTGATGATTTTGGTGGTCTCACAATTGATTTATATGGGGATTATGCCCTCTTTTCATGGTACAATGCCTTTGTTTATTCCTTGAAGGATGTTATTGTAGAGGCTTTCCAAACGGTCTTTCCTGAGGTCTTGGGAGGCTATGAGAAAATCCGCTTCAAGGGTCTTGATTTCGAATCAGACCATCTTTTTGGGCAAGAGGCGGCTGATACCTTCACCATTTTAGAAAATGGGGTAACTTATGAAGTTTTCCTCAATGATGGGCTAATGACGGGAATTTTCCTTGATCAGCATGAAGTGCGTGATGGTTTAGTTAATGGCCTAGCTTTGGGTAAATCAGTTTTGAATATGTTCTCCTATACGGCAGCTTTTTCAGTAGCTGCAGCTATGGGGGGAGCGGTTGAAACGACATCGGTTGATTTGGCTAAGCGTTCACGTGAATTATCGACGGCTCATTTTGAAGCTAATGGCTTCAGTATGGAAAATCATCGCTTGGTCGTGATGGATGTCTTCGATTATTTCAAATATGCAAAGAAAAAAGGTTTATCTTATGATCTTATCGTCATCGATCCGCCAAGCTTTGCTCGAAATAAGAAACGCACTTTCTCAGCAAATAAGGATTACCACAAGTTAATTGCACAGAGTCTTGATATTTTATCAGAGCATGGGACAATCATCGCAAGTACCAATGCTGCTAATATGACAGTGCAACAGTTTAAGAAACAACTACGTAAGGGCTTGGGAGATGTTTCAGCGGACTTCGTTAACCTGCAACAATTACCAGCGGATTTTACCGTCAATCCTAATGATCCAACATCAAATTATTTGAAAGTATACACAATAAAGGTAAATAAATGAAAATTGTAGTTCCGATTATGCCAACTAGTTTAGAGGAGGCACAAGCGCTTGAACTGTCTCGTTTTGATGGGGCAGACATTATTGAATGGCGTGCAGATTTTTTAGATAAGGATAGTATCTTAACGGTTGCTCCGGCTATTTTCGAGAAATTCGCAGGCTTTGAGATTGTCTTTACCATACGTACAACGCGTGAGGGTGGTAGGCTTGAGTTAACGGATGCGGAATATGTCGCACTGATTAAGGATGTAGCTGCGATTTATTCGCCAGATTATATTGATTTTGAGTATTTCACTCGTAAGGCTGTCTTTGACCAAATGCTGGATTTTTCAAACTTGGTTTTGTCTTATCATAACTTTGAGGAGACACCTGAAAACCTCATGGAACTTTTGTCTGAGATGGCAAACTTGACACCACGAGTGGTTAAGGTGGCGGTTATGCCTAAGCATGAGCAGGATGTTCTTGACCTTATGAACTTCACACGTGGTTTTAAGGCCTTTAATCCTGAGCAGGAGTTTGTAACCATGTCAATGGGTAAACTAGGTCGTTTGTCACGTTTTGCGGGCGACTTGATAGGGTCATCATGGACCTTCGCCAGTCTTGATAATGCCAGTGCTCCAGGACAAATTAGTTTAGCAGACATGCGCAGAATCAGGGAGGTTTTGGATGCAGATTGATGGACACACACGCCTAGCAGCTGTTGTCGCCAATCCAATCAAGCATTCGATTTCGCCATTCATTCATAATTCGGCCTTCGAAAAGACACGGGTTAATGGTGTTTATGTGGCCTGGGAGATTCCAGAGTCAGACCTAGCCGAGACAGTTGAAAATATTAGACGTTACGACATGTTCGGTATCAATTTGTCCATGCCATATAAGGAAGCAGTCATTCCTTTTTTGGATGAGATTAGTCCTGCAGCTCAACTGATTGGTGCTGTCAATACAGTTGTTAATCGTGATGGGCGTTTGATTGGTCATAATACGGACGGTTTTGGCTTTTTTGCTAGTCTAAAGAACTTTAGCCCTAAAGATGCCCATCTGATGATTTTGGGTGCTGGTGGTGCGGCTAAAGCTATTGTGACGCAGGCAGTTCTTGATGGTGCCAAAAAAGTAAGTGTCTATGTTCGCCCTCAGTCATTGGATAAGGCAAAAGAGAGCTTTAAGTCCTTACTTGAACAGACAACTTGTCACTTGGAGTTTCATGCTTTAAATGATCTTGAGTATTTTCAAGAGGAACTAGGCCAGGCTGATTTATTGGTGAATGCGACGAGTGTTGGGATGGATGGCGAATCCTTGCCTATTCCTACAGATACAAAATTACCTGAGGGACTCTTGGTTGCTGATATCATATATCAGCCTTTTGAAACACCTTTCTTGGCCTTGGCAAGGAAACAAGAGATAGAGGCTGTGAATGGACTAGGCATGTTACTTTATCAAGCAGCAGGCGCCTTTAAATTGTGGACAGGCAAGGACATGCCAACAGACGCCATTTGGCAGGAATTAGAAAATATTTACAATAGCTAGGAGGGGACGACTATGAAACTAGAGGTAAATTTAACACATAACCCTTATGACATTATTATTGAAAAAGGAGCCCTTAAGACCGTCGGTCAATGGGTGAAGTCACTTTGGGAACCACAAAAGATTGCACTTATCACGGACAATCATGTGGGAGCTCTATATGCAGAAAAAGTTAAGCTTAGCCTGGAGCACGAAGGTTTTGAGGTTGTCGTTTTTGATTTTCTAGAAGGTGAAGCGAGTAAAAATCTTAAAACTGTTAATAAGGCTTATGAGTTTTTGATTAAGAATGGCATGACTCGTAGTGATGGGATTCTTGCTCTTGGTGGTGGCGTTGTTGGTGACTTGGCAGGATTTGTCGCTTCAACTTATATGCGTGGCATCCACTTCGTTCAGGTTCCAACCAGTCTCACTGCCCAAGTGGATTCATCTATTGGTGGTAAGACGGGTGTGAACACACCATTTGCAAAAAATATTGTGGGAACTTTTGCTCAGCCTGATGGGGTCTTGATTGACCCTAATGTCCTTGAGACACTTGGTAAACGTGAATTGATCGAAGGTATGGGTGAGGTTGTCAAATACGGTTTGATTGACGATCCTGAGCTTTGGCACTTGCTTGAAAGCATTGATGGTTCAGTTCACAGTATCCTAGAAAACTCAGAAACTATCATTTATCGTTCATGTAACGTTAAGCGTAAAATTGTGGTTGAAGACGAGTTTGAAGGTGGCGTCCGTATGTATCTAAACTTTGGTCATACGATTGGGCATGCCGTTGAACAAACAGCTGGTTACGGTAAAGTCATGCACGGTGAAGCGGTAGCTATCGGAATGGTTCAGATTTCACGTGTTGCTGAGGAAAAAGGTCTGATGCCTAAGGGAATCACACGTCAAATTGCTGAGATGTGTGTTAAGTTTGGCTTGCCAGTGGACTATGAGCCATGGCGTGTTGAGGAGCTTTATACAGCCCTCACACATGACAAAAAAGCCCGTGGTAATAGCATTAAGACAGTTATCGTTCCAGAGATTGGTAAGGCAGCTATCAATCAAATTCCTTTAGTTGAAATGAAAGAGTACTTGGAGAAATAAATGAGATATTTAACAGCAGGTGAGTCTCACGGCCCACGTTTAACAGCAATTATCGAAGGTGTTCCAGCAGGTCTTCCCTTGACGGCTGAAGATATCAATGGCGATTTGAAACGTCGCCAAGGTGGCTATGGTCGTGGTGGCCGTATGAAAATTGAGTCTGATAAGGTTGAAATCACTTCTGGTGTTCGTCATGGGAAAACAACAGGGGCTCCAATCACCCTTCATGTTATCAATAAGGACCATCAAAAATGGTTGGACATCATGGCTGTGGAAGACATTGAGGATCGTTTGAAAACCAAACGTAAAATCACTCACCCACGTCCAGGACATGCTGACTTGGTCGGTGGAATGAAATACCGTTTCGATGATTTGCGTAATTCTTTGGAACGTTCTAGTGCGCGTGAAACAACTATGCGTGTGGCAGTAGGTGCTGTCGCTAAACGTATCTTGGCTGAGCTTGATATTGAAATTGCTAACCATGTCGTTGTCTTTGGTGGTAAGGAAATTGATGTGCCTGAGAATTTGACAGTCGCTCAAATCAAGGAATTGGCTCAACAATCAGAGATTTCAGTTGTTAACCAAGAACGTGAACAAGAAATTAAAGATTACATTGACCAAATCAAAAAAGAAGGTGATACTATCGGTGGTGTTGTTGAAACTGTCGTTGGTGGTGTTCCCGTAGGACTTGGCTCTTATGTGCAATGGGATACCAAGTTGGATGCCAAGATTGCTCAAGCAGTTGTTTCCATCAATGCCTTCAAGGGGGTCGAGTTTGGTCTTGGATTCAAAGATGGCTATCTCAAGGGCTCTCAAGTGATGGACGAGATTCTTTGGACTGAAGAGGATGGCTATACGCGTCGCACTAATAATCTAGGTGGTTTCGAGGGTGGTATGACCAATGGACAACCGATTGTGGTCCGGGGGGTTATGAAACCAATTCCTACCCTCTACAAGCCATTGATGTCAGTAGATATCGAAACACATGAGCCATATAAAGCAACAGTTGAGCGTTCAGATCCAACGGCCTTGCCTGCAGCGGGTGTCGTTATGGAATCCGTAGTTGCTACAGTTGTAGCCAATGAAATCTTGGACAAATTCTCTTCTGACAACATGGAAGAATTGAAAGAAGCGGTAGCACGTCACCGTGACTATGTGAAAAACTTTTAAGCAGCATCAGACAATAGATGGGAGTAGTAATGAGTAAGAAAACTATTTATATCGCAGGATTGGGCTTGATTGGTGGCTCCTTGGCCTTAGGGATTAAAAGGGACCATCCTGATTATGAGATTCTTGGATATAATCGCTCTGACTATTCTCGAAATATTGCACTTGAGCGTGGCATCGTTGACCGTGCAACAAGTGATTTCAAAGAATTTGCTCCCCTCGCGGATGTTATTATCCTTGCAGTGCCAATTAAGCAAACTGTGGCCTACTTGAAGGAGTTGGCTGACTTGGATCTCAAAGATAATGTCATCATCACAGACGCAGGGTCTACTAAGTTGGATATCGTTGAGGCAGCTGAACGTTACCTAACAGGTAAAAATGTTCAGTTTGTAGGTTCTCACCCTATGGCTGGTTCCCATAAATCAGGGGCTATTGCAGCTGACGTGACACTTTTCGAAAATGCTTATTATATTTTCACACCGACGAGTCTAACAAGAGAGACAACTATCCCAGAGCTTAAGGACATCTTGTCTGGGCTTAAGTCACGTTTTGTGGAGATTGATGCGGCTGAACACGACCGTGTAACCAGTCAAATCAGTCATTTTCCACACCTTTTAGCTTCTGGTCTTATGGAGCAGGCGGCTGATTATGCTCAGGCTCACGAGATGACCAATCACTTTGCGGCTGGGGGCTTCCGAGATATGACCCGTATTGCAGAAAGTGAACCTGGCATGTGGGCTTCCATTCTCATGACCAATGGGCCAGCTGTTTTGGATCGTATTGAAGATTTCAAAAAACGTTTGGACCATGTGGCTGACTTGATTAAAGCTGAAGATGAGAATGCCATTTGGGAGTTCTTTGACAACGGTCGTAAGAAACGTAAAGAGATGGAAATTCACAAAAAGGGTGGCGTGGAAAGTGCCTTCGATATTTTCGTGGATGTGCCTGACCGAGAAGACGTTATCCTTAGCATTATGGAATTGTTACGAGGAACGTCTTTGGTTAACCTTCGTATTAATGAGGAAAATCGTGAGGATATTCACGGTATCCTCCAAATTACTTTTAAAAATGAAAAAGATCGCACACATGCTAAGACTGTTATTGAAGCCAATACAGACTATCATGTGGTGATCGCCTAGGAGAATAAAATGACAAATATTTATGATTTAGCAAATGAGTTGGAACGTGGCATTCGTGCCCTTCCTGAGTACAAAACTTTGGTAGAGAAAAAAGAAGCGATTGCAGCTGATGCTGAAGCTAGCGCTCTTTTCAAAGAGTTTACTGATTTCCAAGAGGATTTCTATGCTAAAATGCAAGCTGGTACAATGCCAACAGCAGAAGAACAAGCAGCTGTTCAAGAATTGGGTCAAAAGGTAGAAGCTAATGCCCTTTTGAAAGAATACTTGGCTACACAACAAGGTTTGTCTGTTTATTTAAATGATATTGAACGTATCATCTTCAAACCTTTGCAAGAATTGAATAGTTAATTAGAGAGGGTGTGTCAATTGACAGGCCTTTTTCTGCTTTCAAAAGAGATTGTCTAAGGAAAAAACTAGAAATATTAAGGAGAAAAATGATGAGTCGTAAGATTGGAATTATTGGTATGGGAAATGTTGGAGCTGCGGTCGCTCATGGGGCAATTGCTCAAGGCTTGGCCGATAGCTATGTCTTTATAGATATCAATGAGAAGAAGGCCGAGGCAGATGCCCAGGATTTTAAGGATGCCATGGCAAATCTACCTAGCTATGCAAACATTGTTGTCAATGATTATGCGGCACTTGAAGATGCTGATGTGATTATTTCATCTCTAGGCAATATTCAGTTACAGCATAATGCTGGTGAGGACCGCTTTGCTGAATTTCCATTTACTCGAGAAGCTGTTTATCTGGTTTCTCAGGAACTTAAAAAATTGGATTTTAAAGGCATACTCTTGGTTATCTCGAATCCTGTAGATGCCGTATCAGCCCTCTATCAGGAATTCACAGGCTGGCCAAGAGAACGTGTGATTGGGACAGGGACTTTACTCGATACCGCTAGAATGAAGGCGGCGGTAGGAGATGATTTATCAGTCAATCCCAAATCAGTATCCGGCTACAATCTTGGCGAACATGGGAATTCCCAATTTACAGCCTGGAGTCAGGTTAAGGTCAAAGGTCAAGATATTACAGAATTGACCAGTGAAGAAGAGCGTCAAAATCTGTTTATGGCTTCCATGAAGGGTGGCCACAAAGTCTTTTATGGTAAGGGCTATACTTCTTACGGCATTGCCAGTGCGGCTCTTCGTTTGGCAACTATTATCCTTTCGGATGCTCAAGAAGAAGTGGCGGTATCAAGCTATCAAGAAGCCTATCAAACCTATCTTGGCTATCCAGTTATTTTAGGACGTCAAGGGGTGGCTGCTCCCGTTCACTTGTCCTTGTCGACTGAGGAAAATCGTCTTTTGGAGAAATCTGCTAAGTTGATTCGTAATCGTGTTCAAGAAGCAGTTTCCTTTCTGAAAGAAAAGTATGCCAATACTAGAGAGTGAATGTTTTGACAATTCAGTCTATGGTTGGGCTTTCGATTATGGTATAATGAAAGTAACTATAAAATTTTCAGGAGTAACCTATGAAACTAGAAACCAAGGCTCAAGGTCTTCATGGCAGCTTGCGCATCCCTGGTGACAAGTCAATCAGTCACCGTTCTATCATGTTCGGAAGTCTTGCCAAAGGTGTGACAACTGTTCGTGATATTTTACGAGGTGAGGATGTCCTCTCAACTATGCAGGTCTTCCGTGATTTGGGTGTGACTATCGAGGATGATGGTGATGTGGTACGCATTCACGGTGTTGGTTTTGATGGTCTCAAGGCTCCTCAAAACAAGTTGGACATGGGGAACTCTGGAACATCGATTCGCTTGATTTCAGGTGTGCTCGCTGGTCAAGATTTCGATGTAGAGATGTTTGGAGATGATTCCCTTTCAAAACGTCCTATGGACCGTGTGACCATTCCCTTGCGTCAGATGGGTGTAGAGGTTTCAGGTCAAACAGACCGTGATTTGCCACCATTGAAAATGCACGGTAGCAAGTCCCTTAAACCTATTCATTACCAATTGCCTGTGGCCTCTGCTCAGGTAAAATCTGCCCTTATTTTTGCAGCTCTTCAAGCTGATGGCGAATCTGTTATCATCGAGAAGGAAAAAACACGTAATCATACGGAAGATATGATTCAGCAGTTTGGTGGTCAGCTTCAAGTAGATGGCAAGGAAATTCGTATTTCTGGTGGCCAAAGCTTTACTGCTCAAGAAGTCGTGGTTCCAGGTGACATTTCTTCAGCGGCCTTTTGGTTGGTAGCGGGACTCGTGGTGCCTAACTCTAAGATTGTCTTGGAAAATGTCGGCATCAACGAGACACGTACGGGTATCATTGATGTGATCAAAGATATGGGTGGTAAGATTACCCTTTCAGATATTGACCAAGTTGCCAAATCTGCGACTATTACGGTTGAAACTTCAGAACTTAAAGGAACTGAAATTGGTGGCGATATCATTCCACGTTTGATTGATGAACTTCCGATTATCACACTCTTGGCGACGCAAGCCCAAGGTAAGACAGTGATTCGTGATGCTGAAGAACTCAAGGTCAAAGAGACCGACCGTATTCAGGTGGTGGCAGATGCCTTGAATGCTATGGGGGCTGATATTGTTCCAACAGAGGATGGTATGATTATCACTGGTAAGACCGCTCTTCATGGAGCAGAGGTCAATACCTTTGGTGACCACCGTATTGGTATGATGACAGCTATTGCTGCTCTCTTGGTTCAAGATGGTGAGGTTGACTTGCAACGTGCAGAAGCTATCAATACAAGTTACCCAAGCTTCTTTAGTGACTTGGAAGGATTGCTCAATGGCTAAGGTTTTATTGGGCTTTATGGGAGTTGGTAAGAGTTCCGTCGCCCCATACCTGGATGGTCGTTTCGTGGATATGGATCAGGTCATCGAGGAGAAAATCGGCATGTCCATTGCTGATTTTTTTGCAAAAGAAGGTGAGGCAGCCTTTCGTCAGATTGAGTCTGAGACTTTGGAAGAACTTCTCCAAGAGGGAGATGATGTCATCATCTCTACTGGAGGTGGTGTCGTTGTAACGGAGCGTAATCGTCAGCTCTTGGCCAAGAATCGTAAGCATAACGTTTGGCTCCATGCTTCTTTCGATGTGGTCTATGATCGCATTCAAAAGGATACCAAAAATCAACGCCCCCTCTTTCTCAATCATTCAAAAGAGGATTTTAAGGCTATTTACGACGGTCGAATGGCACTCTATCAAGATTTAGCAGATTTGGTTGTCACAGTTGATAACCGAACGCCAGAAGAAGTAGCAAGGTTTATCAAATGTATGTAGGTTATTTGGGCCCAAGTGGGTCGTTTACGCATAATGCAGCCTTAAAGGCTTTTCCTGAGGCAGAATTGGTTTCATTAGGTACCATTACCGAGGTTATCAAGTCTTATGAAGAGGGACGTGTGGATTATGCAATCATTCCGGTGGAAAATTCCATTGAGGGCTCTGTTCATGAGAGTTTAGACTATCTCTTCCATCAGGCCAATATTCGTGCTGTGGCAGAGATTGTTCAGCCCATCAAGCAGCAGTTGATGGCGACTAAACATCATGAGAAAATTGAGAAAATCTTCTCACACCCACAGGCCATTGCCCAAGGGAAAAAGTATATTAAACAGCATTTTCCACATGCCAAGATTGAGACAACAGCAAGTACAGCCTTTGCGGCTCGCTATGTCGCAGATAATTCTGACCAGCCTTATGCTGCAATCGCTCCGCATGCAGCCGCTAAGGAATACGGTCTTCAAATATTGGCTAAGGATATCCAGGAGATTGAAAAGAATTATACTCGCTTTTGGGTGCTGGGGAACACTGTTCCTGAGATTCCGCTCAATCAGATTGATTGTAAATTAACGCTGGCCTTGACCCTGCCTGACAATATGCCAGGGGCACTTTATAAGGCCCTATCGACCTTTGCCTGGCGAGGCATTGACTTGACGAAGATTGAAAGCCGTCCGTTGAAGACGGTACTTGGCGAGTATTTCTTCATTATTGATTGTGATTATACAAAGGAAAAGTTGGCTCAGTTCGCTCTTGAAGAGCTAACTGCAGTTGGAATTGGATATAAAATCTTGGGTGCTTACCAAGTCTATGAAATTTAAAGGGAAATATTATGACCAAATCTAACGATGAGCCGTTTACGCATCATGAACGGTTACGTTACAGCTATCTTTTAAAAAATCTTGCTCACCTGAATGGACAGCAGGCTTCAGAATTCAATTATCTACAAGGAAAGTTAGATGCCTATGAAGCTGAGCGGAGGTATCAAGCGCAAAGAGAGGACTATCAAGCAGCATGGCGCCAGCCTTATGACAATCGTTATGACTACTATCAAGAGCGTGATTATGAGGCTGCCAATCAGCTGACAGAGGAAGGGCTTCCCATCTATCGAGAGGAAGTTGCTCAAAGTAAACCTAAACGAAAAAAGGTTCAAAGACAAGCAGCCCCTTCAACAACGTCGGCTCCAAAGTCCAAGTCGCAAGTAGCCCAGAAGAAGCGGCCAAAGAAAAAGAGAAGGCTCAAGAAGGTTGTCAAGCTAGTACTTAGTTGCTTGAGTCTTGGAGTTGTGTTCCTAGTGATAGCCATAGCTTATCAATTTTACAAGGGAACAGACCTTTCTGCTGCAGGTAATAATGGTAAATCCTACCAGCCTGCCATAGTTGAGACCTTTAATGGTAAGGATACCAAGGATGGGGTCAATATCCTTATTCTAGGTTCTGACCAACGCGTTAGCCAAGAATCTACCGATGCCAGAACAGACTCCATTATGGTGGTCAATGTGGGCAATAAAGAAGGTAAGATTAAGATGGTTAGCTTTATGCGAGACACCTTGGTCAATATCAAGGGGGCTTCAGAAACCGACTATTCTCAGGACTTGAAACTCAATACGGCCTTCAATATTGGTGAGCAAAATAATCATCAAGGGGCAGAGCTCATGCGTGAGACGCTCAAACGAAATTTTGATATTGATATCAAGTACTATGCCATGGTTGACTTTGAAACCTTTGCGACAGGGGTTGATACCCTCTTCCCAAATGGTGTAGAAATCAATGCGAAGTTTGCGACCATCGATGGTAAAAAAGTATCTTCGGTTCAAGTTCCAGATGATTTGAAGATGGACAAGAACGGTCACGTGCCAAATCAAACCATTAAAGTTGGTAAGCAAGATATGGATGGCCGCACCCTTCTGAATTATGCCCGTTTCCGTAAGGATGACGAGGGAGATTATGGCCGTACCAAGCGTCAGCAACAAGTGATGCAGGCTGTCATGAAGCAGCTTAAGAATCCACTTAGCCTCTTCAAAGGGCCTGAGGCTTTGGGGAAGGTTTACTCACTGACCTCAACCAATATGAGTATGACGGACATGTTGGACTTGGGGCTTTCAAATGCCGGTAGTTTCAAAAAAGGGATCAATTCGCAAACCATTCCTTCGGATGGTGATTGGATTGACAGCTATGATTTGTATGGCGGTCAAGGAATTGAAATTGATTTTGACACTTATCAGGCAAAATTAAAAGAACTAGGATTTAGATAAGAAAAGAAGCAGGTTCACACTGAACCTGCTTCTTTTTTGGTATGAAGAGCTTGTATAAGCGCCTTGTATAAGAGTTTTAGAAAATGATAGAGCAAATAGGTCATGATAAGAAGAATAATGACGAACTCTACCTTATAAATCAATTGGGTAGCTGGATTGACTAAACCCAGACTGGTGGTAGCTGCCTTAAAAGCATTGACACTATTGACCAAGGGAAAGCTAAAAGCTGCAAAAAGTGGCATAAAGCCTTTTCTAACCAGTTTTACAAAGAGATTAAGAGCGTAGAAAAAGAATGCTTGTGAGAAGACAAACAGGCCGACTAAAATGATAGTTGCAGGTCTTTGATTACTCTTGATTGAGCTGGTAATGAGAAGGGCCAGAGGTGCTGCTAAAATGGCAAGTATAGGCTGATATAGGTGAGGGATGGCTATCTGTTTCATTCTCCATAAAACAAGTGGAAAGAGGACCAGAGTCGCTAATCCCGTTACTCCCAGAATAAGTCCCTTGATGCTAGTTGGAACACTAGCCGGTACTGTCACAAGACTGATAGCAGGGCCAACATAGACCACGAACCAGCTTGGAAAGACTTGGTTCAAAGATAGGGGGCGCATAAAACGCAGACTGAAAAAGATAATATAGGCAATATAAAGTCCAAGGAGTCCAACCCAAGTCACACTTAAGCCTGTTTTAGCTAGTGGGAGGCGGCTGGCAAAGAGAAAGGCAGCCATAAAGAAGCTGGGAAAGGCCGAAGCTATGACTGGATTATGTAAATCTTCTTGAGTTTGTCTATAGCCAATGATTAGGCGTCCTAGCACTAGGAAAAAGCCAAAAACGCCTATAAGCCAAATACCCTGTGAAAACAGGGCATATTGACTTATTTGATTGGATAAACTAAAGAGGGCAAGAACCAGACTAGATAGGGCCAAGGGAATTTTCTGGAAAAATACCTTCATTGGTCCACCGGCCTTTCTAGCTAGCTGCAAGAATGTGACGAAGCTGCACCGCACTCGGAGATACAATTGGAAGGAAGACGCCTTCATTCCAACGACGGATAAAGCTTGACTCTGATTCTTTCAAATAGCCACGGCCACCACTAGCCTGAAGTTCGAGGAGCAGGCTGTTGGCTACGACGTCGACAATATCGATACGCAATTGGAAAAGTTCACGTGGTTTGTCAATGAAATAATCGGCATCATTAAGACCCGCAAAGAGTTGGTCTTGGATAGCAAGAAGGTTATTGCGTGTGGTTTCAAATTCCTCACGAAGAACGCTACGGTTACTGTTTAGACTAGCTTCAACCTCATTAAGAGAACGTTTGGCCAAACCAAAGGCAAGACCAAATTGGAAACCAAGGAAGTTCGGACGTGTTTTGGCAATATAGTCCGTACCTTCTTTTGAAAGGATCCAATTAGGATCTAACTTAACGTGATCGAAAGTAAGAGAGGCAGTGTTAGCACCTTGAAGGGAAACGAATTCCAAATCTTCAGAACGGCTGAGTCCCTCAGCTTCAGATGGAATAGTGATAATCCAAGGTTGGCTACCGTCTTTAAAGTCAGCAGCAAAGAGAGCAGCGAATTTATCAGAACGTAGGTTAGTCACCCAAGGCAAACGACCATCAAGATAGTAGTCATCACCTTCTTGACTGATGGTAACATTCAATTCTTCAATATCTGACAAGAATTTGACCGCATTTGACAAGCCAGTTCCACCAGCACGCTCACCGGTATACAATTCTTTCAACCATGTTTCACGAGGGTAAGCATTGTCACTCGCTAGGATATAGTCGATGAAAGTACGGTGCCCCCAAGAAATAAAGGAAGCTGTCAAAGAGTGTTGTGCCAATTCATCAAGCACATCAACGACTTGAGTAGGACCACCACCTAGGCCATCAAACTCAGCAGGTACGCCGATTTTAAAGACGTCGTTTTCAGCAATTTTTTCTAGAAGTTGGTCCGCAATAGGTCCAGACTCTTGGTCAATATGGTCAGCGTTGGTATCCAACCAAGTAAGGAATTCTTTTGAAAAATGTGACATAGGCTTAGGTCCTCCTCTAGTTTATCCTTTGGTTTTGAATTAAGCGAATTCTTGAAGTTCAGGGTTAATCGGTGTTTGTGCGAGATTGTTAGCGTAGTTACACAAGCTAGCAAGGCTGACACCCAAGATAACGTCAAGGGCATTTTGAGCAGTGTAACCAGCTTCCAAGAAGTCATTGTAGGCTTCATCACCCACAGCACCTTTGGTATTAATCACGGCAATAGTGAATTTAGCAAGGGTATCAAGTTTTGGATCGTCTTCGATTGGTGTACGGTTACGAAGGGCTTCCAAAAGTTGAGGTGTCATTTGGATTTGTTTGATTGAAAAGGCTGTGTGACCTGCCACACAGAAAGCACATCCGTTAGTAACAGCAGCTGTAATTTGAACAACCTCACGTTCAGTTGGTGTCAATGAATTGCGACGGTTGATTTCACCGACAGTACGGTAAGTTTCAAGCGCAGTTGGCGCATTAGCAAGGAGACCAATCAAGTTTGGAATGTATCCCCCATTGGCATCTTTGACTGTTTGAAGGACGTCTTTGACTTCTTCTGGTGCAGTTTCGATTGTATGAATGGTAATATCTGGCATGATTATTCTCCTTTATATAGAAACGACATCTAGCCAAGTGGCTGAGTCGTTTAATTTTTTGTCATGGACCTATGATAGCACTGTATGACTTTTCTGAAAAATCTATATTATTTATGGCCAGCCATAAATTTAATTTATATGTGCTATAATGGAGGGTAGTAAAAGGCTTTAGAAGATATGTTTAAGCCCTATAAGAGTAAAGAAAGTTGAATTATGTTAAATAAAAACGATATTGTAGAAGTTGAAATTGTCGATTTGACACATGAAGGAGCAGGCGTTGCCAAGGTGGACGGCTTTGTCTTTTTCGTGGATAATGCCCTCCCAGGCGAAGTCATCAAGATGCGAGTGCTTAAGCTCAAGAAAAATATCGGCTTTGGTAAGGTTGAGGAGTATGTGACCCTTTCACCAAACCGTAATCAGGACATTGATGCGACCTATCTCCGTTCAGGGATTGCTGATTTTGGCCATATGACTTACGAAGAGCAACTTAAGTTCAAGCGTAAACAAGTTGTGGACAACCTCTATAAGACAGCAGGTATCTCAGACGTAGAAGTCGCTGAAACATTGGGGATGGAGACGCCTTACGCCTACCGTAATAAGGCGCAGGTGCCCGTTCGCCGTGTTAAAGGTCAGCTTGAAACAGGTTTCTACCGCAAGAATTCGCACGACTTGATTCCAATTGAAGATTTCCTTATCCAAGACAAGGAAATTGATAAACTCATTGTCTTTGTCCGTGACCTTCTCCGTCGCTATGATCTCAAACCTTATGATGAGAAGGAGCAGACAGGTTTGATTCGTCACATGGTGGTTCGTCGTGGCCATTATTCAGGTCAGATGATGTTGGTCTTTGTAACGACTAGACCAAAAATTTTCCGTATTGATCAAATCATTGCTAAAATTACAGAAACCTTCCCAAATGTCGTTTCTATCATCCAAAACATCAACGATAAGAACACTAACGCCATCTTTGGTAAGGAATTTCGTACCCTTTATGGTCAAGACACCATTACAGATAGTATGTTGGGTAATGACTATGAGATATCTGCCCAGTCTTTCTATCAAGTTAACACCGAGATGGCTGAAAAACTCTATCAAACAGCTATTGACTTCTCAGATCTAAACAGCGACAGCATTGTTATTGATGCCTATTCAGGTATCGGGACAATCGGTTTGTCATTCGCCAAACAGGTCAAGGAAGTCTACGGCGTTGAAGTCATCGAAACAGCCGTCGAAGATGCTAAGAAAAATGCGGAACGTAACGACATTACTAACGCCCACTATGTAGCTGACTCAGCTGAAAATGCCATGGCCAAGTGGAGCAAGGATGGCATCAAACCAGACGTTATCATTGTGGACCCGCCACGCAAGGGCTTGACAGAAAGCTTCATTAAAGCCAGTGTTGCCATGCAACCTGAAAAGATTACCTACGTCTCATGTAACCCAGCAACCATGGCGCGTGATATCAAACTTTATCAAGAGTTGGGATATGAATTGAAGAAAGTGCAGCCGGTGGATCTTTTTCCGCAGACGCATCATGTTGAGGTAGTCGGACTGCTGGTAAGAGAAGGTTAAATCCCATCGTTTCAGGGTTTAGAAAAGGCTTGATTTCAAGCCTTTTTGTCATTTTCGAGATGAGTATCAGTTTAACTGTTTGAAGTGAGGTAGACGGAAAAATTGATGAATTACTTACAATCTATTTCCAAATACACTTGGGGGTCAAAATACTCAAAAATATGAAGCCGTTTGTGGAAATAAATTGACACCTCCTAAGTCATTGTGGAATAATTCCTAACTGGTATGGTCAATTGAAATCGGAATAAGGAATTGATACAATAGAATACAAAGAAAGCCTTGGAATTAGCTGTTTCCAAGGCTTTTTAATTGTCTGTAGATATATCTTTAAGACCGTTGTGGATGATGCGTTTCGTTGAGAACCTTTAATCTGTAAATCGTTAAATTGTACGCTAATTGTAGTGAGTAGCTGTGAGTGAAAATACCTAGACACTTTTGAATGAAAAAGATAGTAAAATTGAACAAGGTTTGT
>OGCU01000451.1_pt1 | contig 19425 bp, 19 predicted proteins | sample 1570251 | NCBI WGS metagenome assembly OGCU01 (sample SAMEA2582182, study PRJEB24529) | metagenome | biome: Human gut stool | place: China | collected 2011
TCTTGAATTCAAATAAATTTCTTAGACTTTTTTATGTTATTATTTGTATTTTTTTCTTGACTGGCTGTTCTTCTATAACAGAAAAAATGCTCGTCTTCCACGTAGAAAGATCTCTGAATCCTGTTATAATACCATATAGATCTACTGAAAAAGAAATGAGAGAATTTTTTGGAAAGCCCGATTTTGTTATTGCTAAAAAAAATAGATTTTATGGTATAACTTATTATAATGGAAGTTATTATTTAAACAATACTGACGAACATAAAGACATATTAAAAAAACTTCTTCCTAAAAAAATATTAAAAAATGAGGATTCTCTTAAAGAAACTATTCTTACAATCTATTTTGATCCTGTTGATAGAGTAGTATCAAAATATAATATAAGAAAATATATGGCTCCTCCAGAGTATGATCCCAACGCTCTTACCCCAGAAGAAAAAGCTGAGATAGAAGCAAAGAAAAAAAAGATGAGAGATGAATTTCGTGATTTATCTCCTCTAGAAGTTTTAAATAAAATAATACTGGAAATATAAAAAGGCTGTAATACAGCCTTTTTATATTTTTATGCATAATTACAAATACGCATAACTGAAGTTTCTATAAACCCAAGTATTTCTGCTTTTACTAATTTTCCACTAGCTACTTCTATTACTTCTTTTAAAAGTTTTTCCCCCAGTTCTTCTAAGCTCTCAGGTCCGTAAATAACATGACTTGCATCAACATCTATATTATCTTCCATATTTTCATAAGTTATTCTATTTCCTGTTATCTTTATAACAGGAGCTATTGGATTTCCTGTTGGAGTTCCTCTCCCAGAAGTAAAAAGAATTATTTGAGCCCCACCTGCTATCATTCCAGCTATTGATGAAGGATCATTCCCTGGAGTATCCATTATTATAAGTCCTTTCTTTTCAATAGGCTTAGCATAATCTACAACATCCTGTATTATAGAAGTTCCTCCTTTATGAATGCATCCCAAGGATTTCTCTTCTAATGTTGTTATCCCCCCAGCTTTATTTCCAGGTGAAGGATTTCCTGCCCTTACTTTTTCTCCTACTGATTCCAAACTTTTTTCATATCTATCTATTATTCCATAAATTTTTTCTTTTATCTCTTCATTTTTGGCTCTTTTAGCTAATATGTGTTCAGCTCCTATAAATTCAGTTGTTTCACTTAATATAGAAGTCCCACCCATTTCAATTATTCTATCACTTAATTCTCCCACTAATGGATTTGCTGCAAGTCCTGAAGTTGGATCAGAACCTCCACATTCTGTTCCTATTATCAATTCACTTATAGGAAAAATTTCTTTTTGTAATAAAGTAGCTTCTTGAACCATTTCCATTGCATATCTAATTCCTTTTTCTATAGTTCTTATAGTTCCACCTTCTTCTTGAATTATTAATGTTTTTACTGGCTTATTAGTCCTTTTAGCTATTTCATCTACAACTAAATCCATTTGACAATTTTCACATCCTAAAGAAATAACTACTGTTCCATAAATATTAGGATTTGCAGCATATCCTGCCATCATATCCATTGTATATTGCTGATCTGAAGGAACTTGAGAACATCCATTTTGATTATTAAATGTAACTGTTCCCTTAACTTGACTAGATATCATTCTTGCAGCATCTGAAGCACAAACACTGGCAGGTAAAATTAAAATATGATTACGTATTCCTACTTTTCCATCTGATCTTCTATATCCATAAAATTTCATATTTCCCCCTAGAATTTAATTCGTTTCACTTACTGTATTATGTATATGTACATGAGTTCCTTTCCTTATATTAACTATGGCCTTACCTATATGCTCACCATATTTAATAACTACTTCATTTTGGTTTATATCTGAAATCGCTATTTTATGATAAATTATTATATCTTCTAATACTTCTATTTCCTTTATATTATTTTTTTTATCTTTGTATTTAATAACTTCTCCCCTTGTTATTGGTTCTATTGCTACAATTACATTATCCATATCATTTATAGAAAGTGCTTTTATCATAAGTTATCTCCTTTATTTTTAATATAACATATTTACTAAAGCTGTTGAAAATTGAGGTATAAAAGTTAAAAGTCCCAGCACTATAAGTAAAAGAATATAAAAAGGAACTGCCTCCTTTATAAAGTTTTTGATTTTACACTTTGTAACTCCACAAGTAACAAACATCAATGTTCCCATAGGAGGTGATAAAGTTCCTATTGAAACATTAAAAATAAATATCATTGCAAAGTGAATTGGATCAATATTAAGTTTTAATGCAATTGGAGCTAATAAAGGAACTAAAATAATAGTTATTGCATTTCCTTCTATAAACATTCCAACTATTATTAAAAAAACATTTACAATAATAAGAAACATATATTTATTATTGATAACTTCTACAATAAAATCTGTTAGCTGCTGTGGAACTCTTTCCTTAGTTAAAACCCAAGAAAGTGCCGAAGCTGCACCTACAATAAGCATTATAGCTGATGTAGTTATAACTGTTTCTTTTATTCCATTTAAGAATTTTTTCATTGTAAGTTCTTTATATACAATTCCAAGTATTAATGAATAAATAATTGCTACTGACCCTGCTTCTGTTGGAGTAAATATTCCAATACGTATACCTCCTATAATGATAACAGGAAGGCATAAAGGCAAAATTGCACCTTTAAGAGCTTTTAAAAATTCATTCATTTTTATTCGTTCATCATGTAATGGTTTATAACCTCTTTTTTTAGACATAAAATGTACAAGAATCATTAAAGCTATACAAAGCATTGCTCCTACACTTAATCCAGCTACAAATAATTTTCCTATAGATACATTTGCTATTGATCCATATAATATCATTCCTATTCCTGGAGGAATTAATGGAGTTATCATTGCTGATGTTGCTGTTACAACTGAAGAAAACTCTTTAGAAAATCCTTTCTTTTCCATTTCTGGAACTAGCATTTTTGCTTCCATTGCTGCATCTGCTAAATTTGACCCTGACAGTCCTCCCATCAGAGTAGATAAAAGTATATTTACTTGAGCTAAACCTCCAGTCATACGTCCAGTTAAAACTCCACAAAATTCCATAATTCTCTGAGTAACCCCTGAATGATTCATAAAAACTCCTGCACATACAAAGAATGGAATCGCAAGAAGAGGTATACTTTCTACTCCTGCTACTAAACGTTGAGCTATAATCAATTGAGGAACTCTAGGAGTCAGAATAAAATAAGTAACCGAGCCTGCTAAGATTGAAATAAATACTGGAACTTTTAAAAATAGGAATACAAGTAGCACTATCCCTACTAATCCTACAATACTGATACTCATCTTATTCCTCCTCCTCTATACCTACCAAATCTTTTCCAAATATAATTTTTATTTCTGCAATTATATAATTTATTATCATAAGAAAACATCCTAGTGGTATAGCTGAATATATATACTGACTGGGAATATGTAGTATATTTGTACTTCTATTAGTTTTTATAAATTGTAAAACTAAATTTTTTCCATTTATCAACATAAAAAATAGAACACTAATAGTTACTATAGCTATTAATACTTCAATTATTTTTTGAATATTCTTAGGAAACATATCAACTATCATATCAATAGCTATATGATTTGAATAACGAAATGCCGCACTTGCTCCAAAAAATATTACCCATATTGCTAAACCAATTTGAACTTCTTCCTGCCATATTATAGGTCTATTCACAATATAACGCATTAAAGAACCTAAAAATGTAAGAATTACAAGTATTATTAAGGCTATTCCTGAAATTACTAAATCTAAACTAAGAATTTTATGAATTATATTTTTCATCTCTACCTTCCCACTTTCTTTTATAAGTATGACACATATTTTATATGTGTCATACTCAAACTTTACTTTATAATAGAATTTATTTTTTCTACTAAACCTTCTGACCATTTATTTAACAATGTTTTATCTTGATAGAAAGGCTCTGCTGCTTTTCTAAATTCATCAAAATCAACTTCTGTTACTGTCACTCCTTCATTTTTTAATTTCTCTAAACAGTCTTCATCAGCTTTTGCTGCTAATTTATTTTGGTATTCTCCAGCTTCTGTACAAGTCGATATTAATAACTCTTGTTCTTCTTTTGTTAAAGTACTAAAAAACTCATCCCCTATACATATAGATGATAAATCTCTTATATGCCCATCAAGCATAAGATATTTTGCAACTTCTTGATATTTTCCACTATAAATTACAGATAATGGATTTTCTAGACCATCTATTGTTCCTTGTTGAAGTGAAGTATAAACTTCTGAAAGTGCCATTGGAGTAGGTGTAGCTCCCAATACTTCAAATCCTTTTACATGAACTGTACTACTTTGAGTACGTATTTTCATCCCTTTTAAATCAGCTACACTTTTAACAGGCTTTGTAGTTATAGTATGTCTTACTCCATATCTCCAATTCTTTCCAATTATTCTTAGTCCATTTTTTTCCAATTCATTTTCTTTTTCTTTCCACCAATCACTTGCTGTTAACTTATCTAATTGTTCCCAATTTTCAAATAAATATGGTGCTTGCATAATTCCTAAGTCTGGAACTCCTCTATCTGCATAAAATGGTCCATTTCCAATTGCCACTATTGCATCACCTGCAAGCATTTGATCAATTAAATCACTTTTAGATCCTAATTGTCCTGAAGGAAATACCTCTAGTTTCATTTTCCCATTGCTACGTTCAGAAAGTATTTTCGCCCAATATAATGCAGCCTCTTGAACTGGATCTCCTGGATTGTTATCATGACCAAATTGTATAACTATTGGTTTCTCTACCTTCGCTCCATCTTCTTTTTTATCCCCTGAACATCCTACTAACAATACTGATAAAACTACCATTACTAGTGAAAATATTTTTTTCATTTTAACTCCTCCTAATTTCTTAATTTAAAATTTCTGATATTTTTTCAGCTGTGTCTTTTATTTTTTTTCCTCTTTTTCTTGTTTCCTCTTCATCTATTGTTGTATATAATCCTGCTAAACTTATGGCACCAAATATTTTTCCTTCTTGATATATTGGAGCTGCTACACAAGAAACTTCTATATCTCCTTCTCTGTAATCTATAGAATATCCTCTCTTTTTTGTTTCTAAAATATCTTTTTTTAATTTATCTGAATCAACTATTGTATAGTCTGTTTTAGGTTCTAATTTAGTTCTGGCAATATATTCATCTAAATCTTTTTCAGAATAAGTTGATAGGATAGCCTTTCCAAGCCCTGTATAGTACAATGATTTTCTGCTTCCTAATACTGCTGTAGTTCTCACAGTTTTTGAGCTTTCTATTTTTGAAAGATATAATATATCATCTCCATCTTTTAAACCAAAAAACAATGTATCATTAAATTCATTAACTAATTCTCTTAAAAATGGGGCCACTATATCCAGTACTTCTCTCTTGCTTCTCATTTTTAATGAAAGTTCAAATATTTTATTTCCAAGCTGATACAATTTCAGACTTTCATCACAGCAATAAAGATATTTCTTAGAAATTAAAGCTTTAACTATATCATCTACAGAACTTCTTGGAATTTCCAATTCTTTTGAAAGCTGTGTTATTGTCATTCCATTTTTTGAATTAGAAATTTTTTCAAGTATTTCCATTGTCTTCAAAGTTGACTTATTTAACATAATATCCCACCTTATTTTTTGCTTTGTTCCCAAATTTTTAATGCTCCCTTTGTTGCTAACTCATTTGAACTTATTATCCGAATATCATTATCTAGCTTCATTTCTGACAATAGTTCAAATAACCCTTTAGCAATTATATTCCCCCCTGCTATTATTAACTTTTTATATTTTTTCAAATAACCATTTTTTTCTAATGATGTTATATCTTCACTTAAAACTAATCCTAAAAGATAGTTAGATTTTTCATTTATTGTAAGCTTTTCTGATAAATCTAAACCTCTTAGCATAAATGAACCTTGATTTATTCCATATTTTTTTCCTATTTTATTTCCTAATTCTAAATATTTTTTTTCTATTTTATCAGCAAATTTTTCATCTACAGAAGTTTTCAATATAGTATATTTGGTCATCACATCATAAATTTCTCCACTCATAGTTGTAAGAAGGTCCACTATATTTCCATCAGATACTTCTATAAATTTATTATGTGATCCTGGAAGAATTACAAGTGTTGGTTCATCTACTTTTATCTCTTCAAGTATTCCAAATACTTCTACCTCTTCTCCCCTTATTACATCTATACTTTTTAGATGTTCTTCTTTAAAATATTCTTTTTCTACTTTTATTCCTGTTATTAAATATATTTCAAATTCAAAGAATTTTACTTTTACCATACTTTTAGAAAATTTTTCTAAAGATACAGGAACATACAAATGTTCTATTTCCATCAATCCCAAAGCAGAAGTTATCATTCCTGAAGCAATTATACATTCAATTTCTTCTTTCTCTATTTTATTTTCTTTTATACATTCTTTTAAAAGTTTATATAGTTCATTTTTAAATTTTTCTTTTCCGATTTTTACTCCATAATTTTCTTTTTTTTCGAAAATTATATTTTTTCCTTCTACAATTCTGATTCTTAAATTAGAAGTTCCTGCATCTATTGTTACTATTTTTTTCATTTTCACCATTTCCTTGCTAAAAACTTTCAGCAGCTTTTTTTATAGCAATTATATTCTCTCTTAATTCATCAAATTTCCCTGCCTTTATTAGTTTATTATCCACTAGAGAACTTCCTATACCAAGACAGCTGAAACCTGCTTTTAAAAATTCAGAAACATTATTTCTGCTAACACCTCCTACTGCCATACATTCAAGATCATTTATTGGACCCTTAAGAGATTTTAAATAAGAAAATGGAACTTCTCCTGCTGGAAATAATTTTAAAATTTTACAGCAACTGTATTTCTTAGCTTTCATAGCTTCAGAAGCTGTAAAAAATCCACATACACACAATATTCCAATCTTTTCTGCTTCTTTTAATATTTCTTCATCTATATTAGGTGTAAGTATAAATTTAGCTCCATTTTCTACAGCAAAATTTAATCCCTCTAGGGTTACTACTGTTCCTGCTCCAATTACAAAATCATTCAAATATTTTTCTTTAAGTATTTCAAATTGTTTCTCTACATCTTTACTGTTTAATGTTATTTCTAAAATCTTTATTCCTTCTTTTTTTAAAATTTCTAATGTTTTTTCAAATTTTTCTAAAGGAACATCTCTTAATATTGCTACTATTTTTTCTTTTCTCAATACTTTCAATAATTCTTCATACATCTTCGCTCCTCCATTTATATCGTATATACGTTTATTTGATGGATATACATTACTTGGTTGATATAAATATATAATATTTTTTATTTTATGTCAATAAAAAATACAAAAAATTCTAAAAAAGTTTTTTATGTATATAAATAAACGTATTTACGGCATAAAAAACGAAATTATGTCACTTTATAAAAATTTCTTAAGTATAAAAAAAGACAGAGATTTTCCCCCTGCCTTTTTATTTATTTTATATTTTTTACATTTATTTACAGTACTCATACCAAAAATACTACTATTTTATCTATTCCTTTTCTTAATTTTGGATAAATTAAAAAGACACCTCAACTGAAGTGCCCTTCTTTATTACTTTATTAAATTTTTTATCCACTTTCCTGAACGTAGTCTTGGAACAGTAGCTACCACTTTAAATGGCTCTTCTAAACACACCATCAAATATACTAAAACTATTGGAAATTTAAAATATACAGCTCCTAAAAATGATAACGGAACTCCAATGCACCAGACAGCTACTAATTCCGTTACTATTGCATAGAGAACATCTCCTCCTCCACGAAGCACACCTATAATCTGTACTATTCCAAAAAATCTTAAAGGAAGAGCTGCTGCCATTATCCTCAGTACAACTATCACATTCTGATATGTTTCTGGAGTTATTTTAAACAGCATTGCTATAAGTGGAGCTACCACAAAAAATACTATTCCTATTATTATTCCAATCATGACTCCAAATACTGATATTTTTAAAGCATCTTTTTTTGCTTCTTCCTCAAGACCTGCTCCTATCTTGTTCCCTATCAATATCGCAGACGCTGAAGCTATACCTATTCCAAATATATTAAATACATTATTTATTGTATTGGCTATCTGCATAGTTGCAGTAGCATTTGTTCCTAACTTTGAATAAGCCACAAAATATGCTGTTATTCCACCAATCCACATTACATCATTAAATATAACTGGTGTAGCCGTTTTAAAAAATTTTATCACAAGAGAAAAATCAAAATTTAAAAGCTGAGATAAATTTCCTGCTACAATATTCTTATTTTTATATATAATAAAAAGTATAAAAGAAAGTTCCATACACCTTGATACAGTAGTTCCTAAAGCAGCTCCAGTAACTCCCATAGCAGGAGCTCCAAACTTACCAAATATGAATATATAATTTAAAATTCCATTAAATACAAGACCTACTAAACTTCCATACATAGGTATTTTTGTCTGTCCTATACTTCTGAGTGAAGCTGCAAAAGCTAAAGAGATAGTAGTAAATATGTAACTTAATGCTACCATTCTCAAATAATTCTTTCCTAGTGATATTACAATTATTTCTTTTGTAAATATATTCATTATTTTTTCAGGCATAAAAAATGCCGCTGCTGCATAAAAAATAGTTGCTATTATTCCAAATACAAGGGATATTCCTAAAAATTTATGAATGCTAGAAATATCTTTCTTTCCCCAGAATTGTGACATAAATATTCCAGCTCCTAATGTTATTCCCATTATAGAATAATAATAAACCATATAAAATTGATTTGATATTCCCACAGCAGCAATTTCATTTTCTCCTAAGCTTCCTATCATTAAATTATCTAAAAGGTTTAATGAAGCAGTTACAAGACTTTGTAATATTATTGGAACTGCCAATACCAACAATATTTTTATAAATCTTTTATCTAGTTTCAATTTATCAAGCATTATTTTCCTCCTAAAAAAAATAAAAGCAGATGGGTTATCAGCCGCCCACCTGCTCTCTCTTTATTTAATCTTGTATATTATACTATTTCAACTCTTATATGTCAATTTTAAAAATAAAGCTATACATTTAATAAAAAATAGTGTATAATGTTTCTTGTAGTGATAAAAGATTTATGAGTTTTGAGGTTTTAATATTTAAAGGTCTTTCAAGAAGTATCTTCCTAAGTATTAAGTTTATACCTGGTAGTTTGTCATAACTATTGCCAAAATATCACAAGTTATATCATTAAAAAAATTTATATTTATGGAGGAAACAAATGAAAGGTACAGTTAAATGGTTTAACCAAGAAAAAGGATTCGGATTTATTACTGGTGAGGATGGAAAAGATATATTCGCTCACTTCTCTCAAATCCAAAAAGATGGATTCAAAACTTTAAATGAAAATGAAGAAGTTACTTATGATGTAATTGAAGGTCAAAAAGGACCTCAAGCAGCTAACATCAAAACTAAATAATTGATTTGGTATTGAATTTAATCGGAACTAAGGAAACTTAGTTCCTTTTTTTATTCACAAAAATTTTGATTATAAAAGTATTTTTTTCTTTCATTTTTTATGGTAAAATTATAGATGGAAAATATACATAAATATGTAGGAGGAATGATGTTCAAATTTTTTAAACCTTTCATACCTAAAGCTATATTAGCTGCACTCTTCAAAATGGGAGAAGCATTTTGTGACCTGTCTCTTCCTCTGATAATGGCTAAAATAATAGATATAGGTGTTTCCAACAAAGATTTAACATATATTACTAAAATGGGTGGAACTATGGTTGGAATTGCATTAATAGGATATATATGTTCTATCTTTTGCAATTATTTTTCTGTTCATTCAACTCAAAATTTTGGTGCTTCTCTTAGAGATAAAGTATTCACTAAAATACAAAGCTTTAACTTTGTTCATCTTAATAAGTTTACTCAGGCATCTCTTATCACAAGAATGACTAAAGATGTAGATCAAATCATGAATATGTTTCTTATGTGTATAAGAATGGTATTAAGAGGACTTGTAACAGGTATAGGAGCTGTAATTATGGCTGTAACCATCAATCCTATCCTTGCTATACTTTTTATTTTCATAGTCCCTACCATTGTTGGTACTACTATGTACTATATGAAAAAATCTTTTGGTATATATGCTGAAGTACAAAAAAAACTTGATAATCTTACTCTTGTGATGCGAGAAAACCTTACAGGTATTAGAGTTATTCGAGCTCTTTCAAAAGAAAAAATCGAAGCTGAAAGATTTAAAGAAAAAAATGATGATCTTAAATTAAAAACAATTGAAGCTGATAATCTTATGGCAAGTAAACTTCCATTTATTACTCTTATAATGAATATTGGAGTTGTTGCTGTTCTGTGGTTCGGAGGTATCAGAGTAAATTATGGAAAGATGCACCTGGGAGAAGTAGTAGCTTTTATAAATTATCTTAATATGCTTCTCTTCTCCATGAATGCCCTTTCATTTCTTTTCACTTTATATAGCCGAACTGCTATATCTTATAGAAGGGTAAAAGAAGTTCTTTTTGAAGATATAACTAATATTTCTGAAGAAGAATTTGAAAAAATATTTACAGATACAATTATTGAATTTAAAAATGTTTCATTCTCTTATGATAATACTAACAATTATATTCTTGAAAATATAAATTTAAAAATAAAAAGAGGTGAAAATATTGGAATAATTGGAGGTATAGGTTCTGGAAAAACTTCTCTTATAGCTCTCATTCCTAAATTTTATGAAGTAACTAAAGGGGAAATTCTTATAGATGGGGTAAATGTCAATAAATACAAAGAAAAAGAATTAAGAAATAAAATTGGAATAGTAATGCAGAAATCATTCCTTTTCTCCCAAAGTATAGAACAGAATATTAAATGGGGAAAAGAAAACGCTTCTGATGAAGATGTCAAAAATGTTGTATCTATAGTTCAAGGAAAGGATTTTGTTGAAAAACTTCCTAATCAATATAAGACTGAAGTAACTAAAGGTGGTACCAATTTTTCTGGTGGACAAAAACAAAGACTTTCTATAGCCAGAACTCTTATCAAAGAACCTGAAATATTGATATTTGATGACAGTTTCAGTGCTTTAGATTTCATCACAGAATATAATCTGAAAAATGAACTTAAAAACTATCTGAAAAATACTACTATTTTAACTATTTCTCAAAGAGTTGCTTCTCTTATGAAAATGGATAGAATAATAGTAATGGATAATGGAAAAGTAGTAGGATTTGATTCTCATGCTGCTTTAGCTGAAAATTGTGAAATTTATAGAGAGATATGTGAGTCGCAAGAAATATGTATACCTGGAGGGAATTATTGTGAAGTATAATCTATTTAAAAAACTACTCCCTTATTTAAAAAAATACAAATTAGAATTCATTTTTCTAATTTTTCTAGCAATAATAGGAAATCTTCTAACTTTAGCAGGGCCTTATCTTGTAGGAAAAGGAATAAATCAAATACATTTTCAAATGAATAAAAGTGATTTTATTCAACTTGGAAAACTATCTATACTTCTACTTTTTTCATATATAACTGGTGCAATCCTTACTTTAATACAAAATATAAAAATGAATATAATATCACAAGATATTGTAAATAAAATGAGAAAAGATGGAATAGAAAAAATACATAAATTTCCACTAAAATATTTTGATGGTATTTCACAAGGAAATATTATCAGTATAATGATAAATGATATTGATAATATAAGTGGTTCTCTTTCTCAAATAGGAACGAGGGTAATAGTGAATATACTCACTATATTCACTGCTTTGGGAATAATGTTGTATATTAGTCCCTCTCTTACTTTGATACAACTCTTTCTAGTTTCTTTTACTGGAGTATTTTTAAAAAAAATAACAGAAAAAAGTCGTGAAAAAAGAAGAGTTCAGCAAAGATATCTTGGAAAACTTAGTGGATATATTGATGAAATACTTACAGGGCAAGCTGAAGTAAAATCTTTCTCATATGAAGAAAGAGCCATAGAAACTTTTAGAAATCTTAATTCTTCTTATAAAGAAAATGCAATAAAATCAATTTTTCTTGCTGGATTTAATTTTCCTACCCTCAATTTTATAGGAAATACAGGATATTCACTTATTATTTTGATTGGTGCCATATTTATGCTTCAAGGTAAAATAACTCTTGGAGGACTTTCAAGCTTTGTTATTTACTCTAAACTCTTTAACAGACCTATAGCAAGTATATCAGAAGCATATAGCATTATTCAGACTGTTTTAGTCAGTGCTGAAAGATTTTTTCAATTCATGGACCAAAATGAAGATTTGGATACTGGTAAGAAAAATATTGATTTTAATGTTTTAAAAGGAAATATAGAATTTAAAAATGTAGATTTTGCATATAATGAAGAAACTCCTGTACTTAAAAATCTTTCATTTAAGACTGGAAATGGAGAAGTTGTTGCTATAGTTGGTCCAACTGGAGGAGGAAAAACTACTATTGTAAACCTCTTAATGAGATTCTATGATGTAACATCTGGAGAAATACTGTTAGACGGAATAAATATAGAGGAATATAAAAAAAGCGAAATAAGAAAACTATTTGGTATGGTTCTTCAAGATAGCTGGTTGTTCACAGGTACTATAAAAGATAATATAAGCTATGGAAATAATAATATTTCATTTGATAAAGTTGTAGAAAGTGCAAAACTTGCCTGTGCCCATGACTTCATAATGAAATTTCCTGATGGATATGATACTATAATAAGTGAAGATAATATGATACTTTCTCAAGGGCAAAAACAGCTTATTACAATAGCGAGAATTATTGCTTCTGATCCTAAGTTTCTAATTCTTGATGAAGCTACAAGTGGAGTTGATACAAGAACAGAAATAAGACTGCAAAAAGCCATTGCTAATCTTATCAAAGGCAGAACAAGTTTCATAATAGCTCATAGACTCTCTACTATCAAAAATGCTGACCTTATCCTTGTATTAAAAGATGGAAAAATAGCTGAACAGGGAACACATGATGAATTGATGAATAAAAATGGTTTTTATTTCAATCTATACAGTACTCAATATGCTTTATAAAAAAAGAACTTAAATTACAAAAAAGAATATAATTTTTAAAAATTTTTTATTAAAAAGAGTTGTTATTATTTTTATTGTTTCACTTTTGTATCCCAGTAATTACAGCAGTTAAAATCTTAACTGCTTAATTACTGGAAACTGATTTCTCTCAGACATACTATTTTTCAAGTTTTAATTACAATATTAATTACACAAATCTCTCTAATTCCTAAAATTCTAAAATTTAATCTGACTTTTTTGATTCAACTTTTTTATCCTCTCACATATTTTTCCAGTCTATCTACTGCCTCTGCAAGTTTATCTTTTGTAATATTCATAGCTGCTACTTTGACATCATTTACTTCAGAAGCTTTTTGCAATACTCCTTCCATCTCTTCTCTTGTTACTCCAAAATCTTTATAAGATGTAGGAAGACCTATCTCTCTATAAAATGGAAGAAGCTTATCTATTTCTTTAGTATTATTATCCAACATTAACTGTACTAATACTCCATATGATACAATCTCTCCATGAAGATGATTATGTTCTACTTTTGGCATAGTAGAAAATCCATAGCACATTGCATGAGCTACACAGCTGTTATAATCATTGATAACATGATTAGATACAAGTCCTGTATTTACAATAATAGACAGAACAGTTTCTTCAAGATCATCAGATACTTTATTTTCTTTGCAATCCACTAAAGCTTTTGATCCATATTCTACTAAAGGCTCCTGACAAAGCTTAGATAATGTAACTCCTAAAGCATTGGGGTGATCCAATTTTCTTCCTCTCGATGAAAATTCAGGTTCATATCCTTTTGCCAGAGTATCTCCAATTCCAGCCCATAAATATTTATCTGGTGCTTCAGCTATAATTTTTGTATTAATAAAGGTATGTTCAGCAGGTGTATTCCTCCAATACAATCCTTCAAATACTCCATCTACATTGTAAATGGCACATACTGATGTTACAGCTGCACAAGTAGATGAAATAGTTGGGAATACAAACAAAGGTTTATTCAAATCACCTGTAAGCACTTTACAAGTATCTATAGCTTTTCCTCCACCAAAAGCAAATACCATATCTGCCTCATGGACTGTACTCTCTTCTTTTAATTTTTCCACGTTAGCATAAGCTGCTTCTCCTCCATACCACAAAGTATCTATTACTTCTAAATCACTTCCTGCTATTAAATTTTTCACTAAATGGCTTGCTTTTTCCAAAGCTGTTTTTCCTCCAATGAATACAACTTTTTTTCCATAGTTAGAACAAACTTTTATAACTTCATTATATGCTGAATCTCCAATAGTATAATTTGGTAAAAATACATTTCTATTTGACATTTTTCTTATCTCCTTCTCTTATTTGTTCATCATGCTGATATTAGCTGCTGATTTGACTCTTCTTCTGAAAAAATTGAATGATAAATTTCCTGAAAATACATTAGCTAGCAAAGAACCTGAAACCTGATGTACTACAGTAGCCACTGCTGCTGGTAATGCACATAGAGGATTTACAAATTGTGCTGCTAATCCTACTGCTAATCCAGAATTTTGTAAGCCAACTTCAATAGAAAGTGCTTTTTTCTTAGAATTATCCATTTTAGTAAATATTCCAATAGCATATCCTAAAATAAATCCAAACCAATTATGAAGACATACAGCCATAATAAGAACAGCTCCAGAATTAATAAGATTCATTTTATTAGGTGCTACACATAATCCCATAATCATCAAAATACATACAATTGGAACAATTACTAGTACTTTAGATACTTTATGCACTTTTTCTCCAAATGCTTTATGAACTGCCATACCTAAAAAGATAGGAACAATAACAACTTTTACGATATCAAGAAGCATAGCATACATATTGATTTCTACCCACTGACCTGCTAAAAAATATGTAAGAGCTGGTGTTAAAAGAGGGGCTGCTAATGTTGATACAGTAGTCATTCCAATTGAAAGAGCTACATCTCCTTTCGCCAGATAAGTCATAACATTGCTTGCAGTTCCTCCTGGACAAGTTCCTAATAAAACCAGCCCAACTGCCAATTCTGGTGGAAGTCTTAATGTTTTTGCCAAAAAGTAAGCCATTAATGGCATTACAGTAAATTGAGCAAGACACCCTATAAATACATCTTTAGGTCTTGTTACAATTACTTTAAAGTCTTTCTCATTAAGAGTAAGTCCCATAACAAACATAATAGATCCCAGTCCTACTGTTACTAAAGACTGCCCAAAAACTCTTGTTTTTCCCAAAGTAATAAATGCCTGTGGCAATACCATAGCTGCTACTACCATAAGTAAAACTAGAACAATAAAATACTTTCCTAAAAAATCGCTTAATTTATTTAATAATTTCATTTTATATCTCCCTATTTATCTTTATCAAATTTTCACTTTAAATATAATTCTGCCATTCTCCCTCCCTCTGATCTTTTTATCCGATCTACTACATAGTTTTTCATTTTATTTCCCCTTTCATTTTTTAAAATTTTATAAAAAAAACAGCCCTGTTAGGCTGTTAAACATACACTCTAATTATACTTAGTCAGATTTTCATTATCCTAAATATTTTAAGTTCAGTCCATTTTTCCTAACGTAATCTTTTGCATATAAAAATTTATTGCTTATAATAACTATTATAACCAATATTATATATATGCTTATTATTATTACATTAGCTGATGAATACATATCTGAACTCCTTTTCTCGATTTTTTATTTTTCTTATAATACTCCTTTTTTTAAAAAAATACAAGTATTTTTTTGAAAAAAATAAAATTTATTTTTTAATTTTTATTTAATACTCTCTTTATTTTTATTTTTCCTCAATGCTAAAATAATAAAATTTTTTTTATTTTTACAAAGAAAAATAAATTCACTACAAGTGTATAACTTTATTCAGAAAAAACTTTAACATATGTAGATATAAAAAATACTGCTAGCAATACTACTTACTATAAATATATTTTAATCAAAAAAGAGGATAACCTATAAGGATATCCTCAAATAATTTATTTTTCTAATTCTACTGTAAATTTAAGTCTTTTAAGACCATTTTTTATAGCTTTTATCTTCAGTTTACTCAATTTTGTATCTGATAATTCTTCAATAGGAGCTTCTTGTATAGAAGAAAGTTCTCCATAATTTGATACAAGTTTTTCAATATCCTTTTTTGTAAGTTTACTTATTTTCCCAAGAATTCTATATCCTTTAGGGCTTATTTTATTATCTAAGCTGCTGTAACTTTTCTTATACCCAAGTACACTTGCAAAATTTTCAATCTCAAGTAGTTCAGTATTATTAAATTCTCTAAGTTGTGCAAGAATACTTTCATATTCAACATCTTCACTCTTGTAGTCACTTAAAAATTCTAGCATCTCTTCATGTATATCTTGTGCTAAATCTTCTAATTGAAGCTCTATTAGTCTTCCTTCTACTCCCAGCTCTAATACATATCCTTTTAATTCTTCTTCTATTCTCATCATCATTTCAAATCTCTGTAAAACCAATGCAGCATCATAAATAGTAACTATGTCATCAAGTTCCAGTATAGTTAGATTTGCCAATGACTTATCTAAAACATATCTGTATCTTTCCATAGTTTTTAAAGCCTGTGATGCTTCATTCATTATTTCAGACATATCTTTAAGTTTATATCTCATTTCACCTTTATATAAACTTATTGTTTTTCTTCTTTCAGATACAGCTATTACTAATTTATTAGTTTGCTTACCTGCTCTTTGAGCTGTTCTGTGCCTAGTTCCACTTTCTTCAGATGAATATTTTCTGTCAACTTGAAGATGTACATTTGCATATATGATTGTTTTACATTCTTCATCAACTATTATAGCTCCGTCCATTTTAGCTAATTCAAATATTCTTTCTGGCGTATATTCACAGTTTATATAAAACCCACCATCAAGCATCTTTTCCACTGCTTCATCCATACCAACTACTATTAATGCTCCTATACCTGCATCAATTATATTGTACACTCCTTCTCTCAGAGGTGTTCCAGGAGTTATCTGCAAGAGCATTTCTTCAAGTTTTTTATTGACCATCCTTGTTCATCCTTTCTAAAAGTTCTTCTAAATTTTTTAAATATATTAATTTTAATTTATATTTATAACTATTTTTTTCTATTTCTTTTCTATTAGCTTCTGGAATATAGACTCCTTTGAATCCTAATTTTTCTAGTTCTCTCAGCCTTTTTTCAATAAAAAAAACTTTTCTGATTTCTCCTCTTAGTCCTAACTCCCCAATGGCTGCTATTTTCTGACTTATTTCTACTCCTCTATAAACAGATAAAAGGGATATAAGAACAGCAAGATCTGCTGCTGGATCTTCTATACTTAGACCTCCAGGTATATTCACAAACATATCTTTCATAGCAAGACTCATATGCATTTTCTTTTCTGCTATTGCAGTAAGTATTTGTATTCTATTTCTATCAAATCCTTGAACTATTCTTTTAGGTATTCCTATATTTGATTCTGTAAGAAGTGTCTGTATTTCTAAAAGGAATACTTTTGTCCCTTCTAAAACTGGAACTACCATACTCCCAGCATTTTTTTCATCTCTTTCACTTAAAAAGTACTCTGAAGAATTTTTTATTTCTTTCATTCCATCTTCTTCCATACTGAAAACAGCTAGTTCATTAGTTGACCCAAATCTATTTTTAGTACTTCTTAAAATTCTGTAAAAAAGTCCTTCTTCTCCTTCAAAATTAAAAACAGCATCTACCATATGTTCAAGCATTTTTGGCCCTGCTACTTTTCCATCTTTAGTTATATGTCCAACTATAAAAAATGATATATTATATTTTTTAGCAAGCTCTATTATTTTTAAAGTACATTCTCTTATTTGTGTAGGTGTCCCTGGTATAGAATCTATTGATGAATTATACAATGTCTGTATTGAATCTACTATTACTACTTTAGGTTTTTTGGCTATAAGGTACTCATAAATATTAGAAACATCTGTTTCAGCCATAAGAAATAAATCTTTAGCACTTATTTTAAGTCTTTCTCCTCTATTCTTTACTTGAGAAGGAGATTCCTCTCCGGAAATATATATGACTGTTCCATATGAAGTGTATCTATCTGCAACTTGAAGTAAAAGTGTTGACTTTCCTATTCCTGGATTACCAGTTACAAGTACTACTTCTCCTTGTAAAAGTCCTCCTCCAAGCACTCTATCAAATTCTTCTATTCCTGTTTTATATCTATACATATCTTCCATTTTTATATCTGAAAAAGAATACACTTTTTCAGCAGTTTCTTTTACAGAAATTACTGAAGAAACTACAGGTGCTCCAGCTGATATTATCTCTATTTCTTCTTCAAAAGTACCCCATTCATTACATTGAGGACACTTTCCCAGCCATTTAGATGATTTATATCCACATTCACTGCAAACATAAAAACTTTTATTTTTAGCCACTTTTTCTCCTATCCTTTGATAGTTTTTACTTTTTCCTTTACTATCTCAGCTATCTTATCATCTACAAATATATCAAGTCTAGCTCCCACCATAGCTGCTTCTCTTACAGAACTTGAACTTAAATACATATATTCTCTTGCAGCTGGAATAAATACAGTTTCTACTTCTCCATAAGAAAGATCATGATTAGCAAAAGCATAGCCTAATTCATATTCATAATCTGAAACTGCTCTTAATCCTCTGATTATTATATCTGCTCCATTTTCTTTCATAAAATTTATCAAAAGTCCATCAAAACTTTTTACCTCTATTCTATCATTCTCTTCTCCTACTAAGAGCTTTATCATATTTTTTCTCTCTTCAAGAGAAAACCAACCTTTCTTATTACTATTATTCATAACAGCTACAATGAGCTTATCTGTTATTTTTAATGATTTTTTTATAACATCATAGTGTCCCTTAGTTATAGGATCAAAACTTCCAGCATAAACACCTATTTTCATAGTTCTCTCCTCTATTTAACCAGAATTATTTCATATTGGCAACTATTATTTGTATCCACTTCTAATTCTATAGCTTTTTTCTTCATTTTTAAGAACTCTTTAATAATTTCAAAATATATTTCTTTAAAAGATTCTATAAGATTTTTTGATAATCTTACTTTTATTGTACTGATATCTTTATCTTCAGAACATATTTTAATTTCCTTCATAAGTTCATGGATAAGTGCATCTTTTGATTTGATTTTTCCTGTTCCATTACAGCATGGGCATACCTCTTGAAAATAGTATGCTAAAGGTTTTCCTGAACGCTTCCTTGTCATTTCCACAAGCCCAAGATCAGTAAAGTGCACTATATTATTTTTTATTCTATCCTTAGAAAGA
>OGCU01000454.1_pt1 | contig 19267 bp, 10 predicted proteins | sample 1570251 | NCBI WGS metagenome assembly OGCU01 (sample SAMEA2582182, study PRJEB24529) | metagenome | biome: Human gut stool | place: China | collected 2011
AGAAATCAATCACAGGTGTGGTTACGGATGCTAGCGGTGAATCAGTCATCGGAGCAAGTGTTGTCGAAGTCGGTACCACCAATGGTGTGATTACTGACATTGACGGTAAGTTTACATTAATGGTCGATCCTAACGGAAAGATCAAAGTTTCTTTTGTTGGGTATCAACCTCAGACAATCGATGTGAAAGGTAAAGGTTCTTTCAATATTCAGCTGAAAGAAGACTCTGAAATGTTGGAGGAAGTTGTTGTAACAGGTTACGGTGGCAAACAGCTGCGTACGAAAGTGACAAACTCTATCGCTAAAGTAAAAGAAGAGACCTTGAAACAAGGTATGTTTACTAATCCGGCTCAAGCTCTTTCGGGTGCCGTAGCGGGTTTGTCAGTAAGCCAAACTTCCGGTAATCCGGGCAGTGCTCCAACCTTAGTACTTCGTGGTGGTACAAACTTTGATGGTTCTGGTTCTCCACTTATTTTAATTGATGGTCAGGTACGTTCTTCTTTAAGCGATATTAATCCTGATGACATTGAATCTATGGAAGTTTTGAAAGATGCCGGTGCAACAGCTATCTACGGTGCACGTGCAAATGACGGTGTAGTACTTGTAACAACCAAACGTGGTAAATCTGGTAGAGCAGAGGTGAATCTGAAAGCTAAGTTTGGTTTAAACTATTTCAAAGATTCCTATAACTTTATGAATGCCGGCGATTATCTTTATTGGATGCGTACAGGTTATATGAATGCTTACGTTGGAGATATGAAACATCCGGACGGTGCCGGCATAAAAGGATGGTCTTCTTTAAGTGGACTAACGACTGCAACTCCTTACGGAACAGGTAACCTGTATTTTGACAAAGATGGTGTAACGCCATTAGACGGAAATAAGACAAGCTCCGCTATATGGAGTCCGATGCTATATTCGGATAATTTATCATTCCTGCTTGATCAGGGATGGCAAACCATGATAGATCCGATATATGGTGATAAAATTATCTATAAAAACACCAATATTGCCGACTTCAATATCAATACCCCATCATTCTCTCAAGATTATAACTTGAGTGTCAGTGGTGGTAATGATAAAGGTAACTATTATGCAGGTTTAGGTTACAATAAAAGTGAAGGTACGGCAGTGGGAAACTGGTACCAACGAATCACCTTTACTTTTAACGCAGATTATAAACTTAAAGAATGGTTGACTTCTAATTCAAGTTTCAATTTTGCGGATGCGACTTGGAATGGACTTCCTGCATCACAAACAGCTGAAGCAAACTATTTCTCACGCTGTCTTTCATTACCTCCTACGTTCCGAGGCTACAATGCAGATGGTGATATGTTGTTAGGCCCGAACTCCGGTGATGGTAATCAGCAATACAATTTCAAGCAGTTTGTCCGTGATAATAATACGGATAAGTTTACAATGAATCAGTCTTTCACAATCGATTTCATGAAAGGTCTATCATTGAAATTAGGGGCTATTTGGTATTATTCTGAAGAAAAAACAGAAGCTTTCAATAAAGATTATTTGAGTTCTCCCGGTAATTTGATTACATCTCATTCTACTTCTGCTTCATACGCACGCACTCTTGACCAAACATATAATGCAGTGTTGAACTATAATTATCAGATCAACAAAGATAACTTCTTGGATGCAATGGTTGGTTTTGAGTACTATGATTCATACAGTAAAGGATTTAGCGCTTCTGGTTCCGGGGCTCCCACTGATGACTTTATGGATTTGGAATACACTTCCAAAGAGGAAGGTAAGCGTTCCATAGACTCTTCACATTCTCGTCAACGCATTATGTCATTCTTTGGACGCGTTAATTATGACTACCAATCCAAGTACCTACTTTCTTTGGTTTTGAGACGTGACGGATATTCAAAACTGGCCGAAGAGAACCGCTGGGGAGTGTTCCCGGGGGTATCAGCCGGTTGGGTATTCAGTAAAGAAGAGTTTATGAAGAATACAGCATCTATTCTTTCATTTGGTAAATTACGCGCCAGCTTTGGTTTAAATGGTAATGTAAACAAGAACTTTGTTGGTAACTATACAGTGCAAGGTGCTTATGGAAGTAATCGTTATAATGGTTCAACCGGTTTCTTATTGAGTAGTATTCCTAATCCCTATTTGATGTGGGAAAAATCGAGAACTTTTGAAGTAGGTTTGGATATGGGCTTCTTAGAAAATCGAATCAATGCCAATTTAACTTATTACAATCGTCTGACCAGTGATAAATATGCTAATATCACAGTTCCTTCCACTTCAGGTGTAAGTTCGGTTACTTCAAACAATGGTGAGTTCCAGAATCAAGGTTTTGAGTTTGAATTAGGTTTCCGGATTATTGATGCTAAGGACTGGAAATGGAATTTAAACTGGAATGGTGCTTTGAACAAAAACAAGGTTGTTTCTTTGCCGGATAACGGACTTGAAAGAAATCGTCAGAGTGCTTATCAAGTTTATACAGGAAACGGAGATGAAAAGAAATGGGTCGGAGGATACCAGGAGGGCCAACGTCCGGGTGATCTCTACATGTTTGTTGCAGAAGGACTGTACAAATCTCAAGATGAAATACCCGCTAATCTGATTGATTTGACAACAGGTAACAATGGTTCTAGCGGCCGTCCTCTGTATGGTGGCGCTGAAGGTTACAATAAACTGACAGATTCTCAGAAGTCGAATGCTCTTCCCATTCAGCCGGGTGACGTAAAATGGAAAGATGTTAATAACGATGGAGTCATTGACAATTATGACATGGTAAAGGTTGGAAATACTGTGCCTAAATGGACCGGTGGTATCAATACAACTGTAAGTTGGAAGGACCTTACCTTGTCGGCACGTTTCGACTATGCATTGGGATTCACTGCTGTAGACTGGAAAACGATGTGGATCATGTCATGTGCTCAAGGTACATACAATACTATTGAGGAGACCAAAAACACATGGACTCCGGAAAATCCGAATGCTAAATATCCGACTTATGTATGGGCCGATCAATTGGGTAAACGTAATTATTGCCGTAGTTCATCCATGTTTGCCTATAATGGAAACTATATAGCATTACGCGAATTATCACTGTCATATAAATTGCCTTCAATATTGGTTCAGAAAGCTAAGTTATCTAATGTAGAACTTTCAATAACAGGTCAGAATTTAGGTTATTTGACAGAAGCAAAGCACTTATTCTCACCCGAAAAAGCTGATAATAATGGAGGATATCCATTGCCTCGCACAGTGATTTTTGGTATTAATGTTTCTTTCTAAATATAAAAATATAAATTATGAAAAAAATAATATATATCATTTCCTTATTTGTATCATCTGTTCTTTATACGTCATGTGATGCGTTGGATCTTGCTCCCGAAGATTATTTCGGAAGTGGTAATTACTGGAATAATGAAGCCCAGGTAGAAGGATTCATGTACGGAATGCATTCTCAATTGAGAGGAAACTATGACATGTTTTATTGCTTGGGAGAACTGCGTGGTGGTACACAACGCGTTGGTAGCTCTTCTCAAAATACGAGTTTGGACTACGCCATACTGCGTACCAATACCTTAAGTCAAGATAATCCGGGATTCACTAACTGGTTTGGACTATACAGTCCTATTATGCAAGTGAATCACTTTATTCAAAAAGTTGAAAATGAGTGTGCTTTCCTAAGTGAAGCAGATAGAAAAACTTACTTAGGACAGGCATACGGTTTGAGAGCACTTTATTATTTTATGCTTTATAAAACTTATGGTGGTGTACCTATAGTTACAACTGTAGAGTTGTTGGATGGTAAAGTTACTGCGGACAAATTCTACGTTGAACGTGCTACCCCGGAAGCTACTTTATCTTTCATAAAAGAAGATATCGGAAAATCAGAAAGTTATTTTGGCACAACGGAAATAAATAACAAGCATGATAAAACAATGTGGTCTAAAGCTGCAACCTTAATGTTAAAAGCCGAAATCTATATGTGGGCTGCAAAAGTTTCCATTAATGGTTATACTGCTTCCGGAAAATCTGATTTGGAGATCGCCAAAAACGCCTTAAATGGGATAATTGGTAAATTCCAGCTATTGAATAAGTTTAGTGATGTGTTCAGTACTTCCAATAGAAACAATGCTGAGGTTATTTTCACTTTACATTTTGCAGATGGTGAGGCAACCAATTGGGGAGGTATGTTTCTTTATCAGGATGCGGTGTTCATTGGACAGGTTTACGGTCGCGATGACAAGAAAATCGAAACAGATACATTAAATCTGAAAGGCACAGGCGGCGTTTTCCGCCATGAATACACAGAAGATTTCTGGAAAAGTTACGATGAAAAAGATACTCGCCGTGATGCGACATTCTTAGAGTATTATACTAAAAAGAACAAGGAAGGTTTTGGCTGCGTCATGCAGAAAGCTATCGGTTCTATCAATTCAAATAATAACCGTATTTACGATACCGATTTCATTGTCTATCGTTATGCTGATGCTCTGTTAATGATGGCTGAAGTCGAAAATGGTCTTGGAAATCCATGTGCCGGCTATATCAACGAAGTACGTAAACGTGCATATGGCTCCGATTATGAAGCTAATAAATATACTGAAGGAAATTATGCGGAAAACGAATTAGCCATTCTCCATGAACGTGATAAAGAGTTTGTTTGGGAAGGTAAACGTTGGTTTGATTATGTAGAGACGGTGAGATTAACTATACATATGCACAATAGTGTGAGAAATGTTATTTCTTATATAGAGAAAAATAGTGAATATGTTTTTCTTTATCATGAGGAAAATATAAATTTGGATAGGAAGGTTAAGCTGGATGTTAATAACGAAACGCTAATTCCGATTTTGGATAAATTGTTTAGGGGGACAGATGTCGAATACTTAATAAAAAATCGTCAGATTATTATTAGGAGGAATAGTACATTAGTTAAAAACAACAAGAGCTTAATTGTTTCTCAAGAGAAAAAAAACTTGACTGGAAAAGTCTTGGATGATAATGGAGAACCACTACCAGGAGCTGCTATTGTTGTAAAAGGTAGTACGCGTGGGGTTACGACTGATTTGGACGGTTCTTTTGATATAGAGGTGTTGCCGAGTGAAATTCTTGTATTTTCTTTTTTAGGAATGCAAGATCAAGAAATAAAAGTAGGAAATCAGACACAACTTGTAGTGAAGATGCTTCAACAGGCAGACGAGTTGGAAGAAGTAACGGTTGTTGCTTTTGGAAAGCAAAAAAAATCTAGTGTGATTGGCTCGATTTCAACGGTTACAGCAGAAGAACTTAAAGTACCTGTAGCAAAGATCAGCACTAGTCTTGCTGGACAATTGGCTGGAATTGTTGCGGTTCAGCGTTCTGGGGAACCTGGTGCTGGAGCTGATTTTTGGATTAGAGGGGTAAGTTCTTTTGGTGCCAATACGACCCCCTTAGTATTGGTGGATGGTATCGAACGATCCATGGATTTGGTAGATCCAGAGGATATCGCATCGTTTTCAATATTGAAAGATGCAACAGCTACAGCATTGTATGGAGTTCGTGGGGCAAACGGAATCGTTTTGATTACTACAAAAAGGGGAAAAGAAGCACCTCCAACTGTTAATGCCCGTGTGGAATATGGTGTTTCTCAGCCAATTCGTATACCTAAATTGGCAGATGCAGCTCAGCGGATGGGATATTATAATGATATAACTTTGTCGAGTGGTGGACAACTTACTTATCAGCCTATGACTCAAGAAAAATATTTGTCAGGATACGATCCGGATTTCTATCCTGTTGTGGATTGGATGGATATGATTTTTAAAAATTCATCGACTAATCTTCGTGCAAATGTCAATGTAACAGGTGGAGGGAAAAGGGTACGTTATTATGTTGGTGGTTCTTATTACAATGAGGGAGGTGTTTTTAATCCTGCAGATAATCTTCGTTTTGACCCACAGGTAAAATATCAAAAATTCAATTTCCGTGCGAATGTGGATATAGATATTACAAGTTCGACGGAGTTAGGTATTTCGATGTCTAACCAATATGAAATCAAACGGCGTTTAGGAGTAGATATGGCAACAATGTATAATAATGCTCTTTCGGTACCGCCTATGGCTGTTGTACCGATCTATTCAGATGGAACATTGGCGAGGCCAGATGTTGGTGCCAATCCTTATTTGGATATGAATTATACAGGTTTTTCACAAGATTTTTATAATAATGCACAATCTTTGATTAGTTTGACGCAGGATTTTTCGGAGATTGTTACTCCCGGATTAAAGTTCAATGTTAAATTTTCTTGGGATGCTCGTAATGAGTCGACAGAAGATAAACGAATGTCCCCCTCGACTTATATCGCTACAGGACGTGATGAGAATGGTAATTTGATCTTCAATAAAAACAGGGACGGTAATGACTATATGAAATTGGCTGTTTCTAACAGAGGTAGCCATTCGATGAATTTGGAATCATCGTTTACATATGAAAATTTGTTTGCGGAGAAACACCGTGTTAGCGGTTTAGCTTTGTTTACTATGCGAGAGTATAAGGATAATTTCCCTGGTTCTGATTATATCAAATCTTTCCCTCAAAAGAATATTGGTATTGCAGGAAGAGCTACCTATTCTTTTATGGATAAATATTTTGCAGAATTTAATTTCGGCTATAATGGTTCTGAAAATTTTGCACCCAATAAACGGTTTGGTTTTTTCCCTTCTGGTGCATTGGGATATATGATTAGTAATGAGGATTTTTGGCAACCAATTTCGAACGTGATCAATCATTTGAAGTTTAAAGGGTCGTATGGAGAAATTGGAAATGACAAGATCGGAGGAAATCGTCGTTTCGCCTTTAATTCAGAAATGAATACGAATATCGGAGGTTATAATTTTGGCCGTGATAATATTCAATGGATTGCAGGTATTGCTACCGGGCATCCCGGTAATGATGCGGTTTCTTGGGAAACCGCAAAAAAGGCAGATGTAGGTTTGGAACTGGGTTTATTTAATCAATTAAGATTGAATGTAGATTATTTCTATGAAAAGAGAGAGGGTATTTATATCCAACAGCAGAGTGTTCCTTCTGTTGTTGGTGTAAATGTGACCCAATATGTTAATTTGGGGCGTATGAAGAATCAAGGATTTGATATGTCTTTGGAATATGAGACTCAAATTGATCAAGATTGGTATATTTCTGCACGAGGTAATTTTATATTTAATCGTAATAAACGTTTGTATGACGATGCTCCGACACCTATGTGGACTTATCGTAGTAATGCTGGTTTCCCACAAGGACAACTTAGAGGCTTGATAGCTATGGGATTATTTGAATCTGAGGAGGATTTAGCGAATAGTCCTCAACAAACTTTTGGTGAAACACGTGTAGGTGACATTAAATATAGGGATATTAATAGCGATGGAATTATTGATGATAATGATGAGGTTGCTATAGGGTATACTACTATTCCGGAAATTAATTACGGATTTGGAGTGAGTACTCGTTGGAGAAACTTTGATGTTTCTGTCTTTTTCCAAGGTGTGGATCACGTTTCTCGTGTTATAAGTGGTAGCAATTTGTATGGACAAAGTGGTTCAATTTTGTATTACGGGCAAATTTTTGAGGATGTGGCAGAAAATAGATGGAGTGAATTTTCGCGTGATCCAAATTCGAAATATCCTCGTATGTCAATGACCTCTAATGCAAATAACTCCCGTTCTTCTACATTTTGGTTACGTGATATGAGTTTTTTGCGTTTGAAAAATGCGGAGATCGGTTATTCTTTGCCAAAAAATTTAGTAAAAAAAATGGGACTTTCTACACTTCGTTTTTATGTGCAAGGTGTTAATTTGTTGACATTTAGTGGATTTAAACTGTGGGATCCCGAATTGGATACAAACTATGGAAATACTTATCCTCAGATGAGAAATGTGACATTGGGTATGAATCTTAATTTTTAAATGGATAAATCATGAAAAAGACGATATATAAAATATGGCTATTTTATTTTTTTGTTGGGTTTATAACTTCATGTGATTATTTGGATGTTGTTTTGGATAACCAAATGACACAGGAAGAGGCATTTAGTAAACGAGAAACAACGGAAAGGTATTTAGCTCATATATACGATTATTTACCGAATACATATGATTGGCTGTCAGATGCAGGTAGTGCTGTGCCTCGTAGTGATGAGGCTCTATTTTCTTGGTATTCAGGTGTTAGTCATTTGGTTTTTAATGATGGAACTTGGGGAGTGACTACTGGAGCTTTCAATATTTGGAAAGGAAAATATGAGGCAATTAATCAGGCTACGGTTTTTATGGATAATGTTGACCAGTGCTTGGATTTGACAGAGGAGGTGCGGACGCGTATGAAAGCGGAAGTTCGTTTTCTCAGAGCTTATTTTTATTTTGAGCTTGTTTGTCAATACGGGCCTGTTTTTGTTTGGGGAGATAAGACTCCGGATATAATGCTACACGCGGAAGATGTGGATCGGCATCCATTGGATGTGAATTTGGAATTTATAGAGAATGAATTTGATAAAGCGATGGCTGATTTGCCCATGACAATAACCGATCCGATGTGGCAAGGACGTATTACTAAACCTATCGTGATGGCTGCTAAATCTCGTTTGTTGTTATATGCTGCAAGTCCGTTGTTTAACGGATGCTCTCTTTATTATGGCCTAAAAAATAAGGATGGAGAATTTTTGTTTCCGCAATCTCCAGATCCTTCAAAGTGGGATAGAGCAGCAAAGGTTGCAAAAGATGTCATAGATTTGAATATGTTCTCTTTGTATGAAGATAAAACGGAATCTGATCCATTCCGGAAAGCTATCAAGTCGTATCAAGGAGTTGTCTTTGAAGAATGGAATAATGAGGTTATATGGGGGTGTTGGCAGACCGATGGATTTCAGTTAAATGTACGTAGTCTACCTCCAAGAGTTGTGAAAGAAGGTTATGGAGGCTTTGCGCCATCTATAAAATTAGTTGATACCTATCCGATGGCAGAATCTGGTCGTTATCCTATTTTGGGATATAACGCAAATGGTAGTCCTATTATTGATGAAAAAGCAAAAAGGAATATACATACAGCAATGAATATACTTCCCCAAGAACCAACCTGTGAAACAAGAGCTTCCTGAGTCAATTGTATTCCATTAGACTCTCCTTGTAAATCTACTCCAGACATTAATATAATAAAAGCAGTTGCAGAACATATCAATATAGTATCTGTAAATACTCCTAAAGTTTGGATAAGTCCCTGTTTAACTGGGTGAGTAACATTTGCTGTTGCAGCAGCATTGGGAGCACTACCCATTCCTGCTTCATTTGAAAATAGTCCTCTTTTTATTCCTTGCATGATAACAACTCCAAGTCCTCCACCTACTGCTTGTTTAAATCCAAGAGCATTAGAAATAATAGATTCAACAACTGATGGAATCATTGTAAAGTTTTTTATCAAAACAAACAATGCTACAAGAACATAAGCAACTGCCATTACTGGAACTATATATTCCACTGCATGAGCTATTCTTTTTACTCCTCCAAAGATGATAATAGCAGTAGCAGTAGATATTGCTATTCCTAGATACATTCTATTAATGTTAAAAGCTTTTTCAAATGCAAATGATACAGTATTAGCCTGTACTGAATTGAATATAAGTCCAAAAGTTATAGAAATAAGAATAGAAAATACAATTCCCATCCATCTTTTTCCTAAAGCTTTTTCCATATAGTACGCTGGTCCACCTCTAAAATAATCTCCTTCTTTTACTTTGTATACCTGTGCCAGTGTACTTTCTACAAAGCTTGAACTTGACCCTATAAGTGCCATTACCCACATCCAAAATATAGCACCTGGTCCACCTATAACAATGGCTATAGCAACTCCTGCCATATTTCCAGTTCCAACTCTGGAAGCTGTTGAAATACAAAATGCTTGAAATGAAGATATTCCACTTGACCCGTGCTTCTCATTAGAACTTTCATTTTTCATAGCTCCTTCACCAAGAAGTCTAAACATCTCCCCCAATAGTTTAAATTGAACAAACCCTGTCTTAAAACTAAAATATACTCCTAATCCTACAAGAAGTATTATCAGTATATATGACCATATAAAGTTGTTCAGCCAGTTAAAAGCATCATACAAAAAAACCATTCTTTCCTCCCGTACTAATAATATTGTTTATTCTATCACATTTTGTTGTGTTAAACAAAATTTTTTTATGATTAAAATATTGTCAGATTCAGTTCACTAGAAAGATCTTCTAATAAAAGTACTCCTGCTATTGAGTTTCCTTTTTTATCAAGAGATGGTCCATACACCCCTATTCCCATTTTTCCTGGCACTACTGAAAGTATTCCCCCACCTACTCCACTCTTAGATGGTATTCCTGCTCTTACTGCAAATTCTCCAGAACTGTCATACATTCCACAAGTTACCATTAATGTCTTTACAATAGTAGCTATTCTTGGGGTAATTACTGTTTCTCCATTACTTAATTTTCCGTTATTTGCTAAAAATAATGCTATTTTTGCAAGTGTTTTTGCAGTTACTTCTATTGAACATTGTTTAAAATATATATCTAAAGCATCTTCAACATTTCCTTCGATTATCCCATCACCTTTTAAAAAATATCCCATTGCTCTGTTTCTATTTCCTGTTTCTGATTCTCCACAATATATTTTATAGTTTACATCTAAAGTTTCATCTTCTGATATTTTTCTAAAAAAGTCTAAAAGTCTTTGAAATCTATCTCTTACATCTTTCCCTTTTATCATAGAAGCTATTGCTATAGCTCCTGCATTTATGAGTGGATTATATGGTTTTCTTCGGCTGGAAGTTTCAAGTTTTTTTATTGAATTAAAAGGATCTCCAGTAGGTTCCATACCTACTTTAGAAAATACATATTCTTCCCCATTATCTAATATAGCCAACATCAGTGTTACTATTTTAGAAATGCTCTGAATTGTAAATTTTGTATCCCAATCCCCTGAGTAATATTCATTTCCTTCTACATCTATAATATATAACCCTAAAGCATCTTTTCTAGCTTTATCCAATTCTGGAATGTAACTAGCAACTGTTCCCTGTTTTGCTTCAGGTATATTTTTTTTAACTAATTTATCCAGTAAATCTTTCATCAATTCCTCCTGATGTCATAAAAATTTTATTTTTACAAAAATATATATTTATAATATAAACTTACTGTAGCATTTTGTCAATAAATTTTCATTATTAATACAATAAATAGAATATAAATAATATATACCTTTAAGTTTAAGATTTATATTTTTCTTTTATTCTTTTTTATGTTACTTTTATCCTTAAATTTTATATATCTCAAATATATTTTAAAAACACATTTCATAAATATTCTTTTTAAAAATATTTTTTCTTATTTTAGATGAAAAGTTATATTCATTTAATATATTTAATTTTTATATAATATATATATATGGTTAAAAATTCTTAATTTCTCATTTTTAAACCTGTAGATAATCAAAAAGATCTTCAGGAACCTCATTTTTTAATTTAAGTTCATATTCTACACGAGGAATTCCTTTTTCAGTAAAACATTCCTTTGCCTTTAAAACTTTCTCAGCCTGTCCTAAATAATAGAAGCTTTCTCCTGAACTTTTTTTTACAAATATTTCTAAAGTATAATAATTTTCAGCTATTTTTCCTTCTGCTGTTAATCTATTATTTCTACTTAAACATCTATTATTTTTAGAAAACCATGGAAATCTCTGCTGATCTAAAAATTTATTGTCAAAAATACTTGAATCTTCCATTGTTACAAACATTATAACTTTCTTTTCTTCTTCAAAAACAGTATATCCACTTACTTGGTATCCATTATTAAAATCCAGATTCAACTGCCAGAATCCCTCTTGTTTTGTATACTGCTTATATTTTTGAATTGATTCTTTTCCAGATTGTTTATAATTTTTTTCAACATACCCTAAATTATATTTAATCAAGTCTTCTACTAGTTCTCTAAAATACTTATTATTCTCATATCCATTTTTAAAATCTTTACTTACTTTATATTTTCCATTAACTTTTTCTAAAATAGGTTCAAATTCTTTCATAGTAGAAAGGCTTGTAAATATTTCCTTAGAAAGATGTTTTACTGCATTTTCTATATTTTCTTTTTGTTGCTTTATCTTATATTTTTTCTCTAAAATATCTTCTACTTCTTTCAAAGAAATTTTTACATTTTTAATACTTTCCTGTAATATTACCATTTCGTGAATTCTTTTTGCTGGAGTAAAAAAGCTTGATAAGAAAGTTAAAAAATTCTTTTCTATTCCTGATAAAACTCCAAATTCTGTATTAGGTCTTAAGGCTTTTAAAACACTGTCATAATCTTTTCTAAATTTTAAAATTACACTTGGTTCTATCATATTTCTTGTAAAAAAATCATTTAACATTGGAGTTCTTCCAAGCTGTTTTTCTAGAAGATTAAAATCATGCTCTATATTTTTCTTAGTTGAAAAATTGGTTTTATTTATATTTTCAAATATTCTTTCTTTTACTATTTCTTCAAAAGAAATTGAACTTTCTCCTGGAATCATATTTGTTCCATTCAAAATAAATTTTTTCATAAAATCTTTATCAAAACTATTATTTTGAGAAATTGCAGTTGGTATCAAAAAGTTTTTCTCATAATTTCCTATAAAATCTAAGACTACAACAAATTCTTTATTTTTATTTTTTCTTAACCCTCTTCCCAATTGTTGAATATAGACAATAGAAGATTCAGTAGGTCTTAGAAGAATAACTTGATTCACACAAGGTATATCAATCCCTTCATTAAAAATATCCACAGTTATGATATATTCTATCTCTCCATTCTCTAATTTTTCAATGGCATTCTCTCTTGTATTATCTCCATGTTCTCCTGTAAGTGCTATACTTTTTATTCCTCTTTCATTAAATTTTTCAGCAAGAATATTTGCTTCTTCCACTCTTGATACAAACATTAACCCATGAAGTTTCTCTCCACTGTATCCATAATATCTACTTTTCTCAATTATATGATCTATTCTTTGCTCTAAAGTAAGATTTTTTATAGAAGTTTTATTATCAATACACTCTCCATCTACTGTTATATCTGAAACTCCAAAATAGTGAAATGGACATAGCAGATTTTCTCTAAGAGCATCATAAAGCCTTATTTCATATGCTATATTATGATTAAATAATCTATAGATATCAAAATCATCACTTCTTTCTGGAGTTGCTGTCATTCCTAATAAAAAATCTGGCTTAAAATAACTTATTATACTTTGATAAGTTTTAGCTCCACTATGGTGAACTTCGTCAATTATTATATAGTTAAAGTAATTTTTAGAAAATTTTTCCAAATGTTCTTTTTTATTTAAAGTTTGAACCATAGCAAATATATAATCTGCGTCTACAATACTTTCCTCTCCATATATAGCCATTTTTTTATTACTTATAATATTTTCAAAAGTATACTTAGCTTTCCTCAATATAGTTTTTCTATGAGCTATAAACAGCATTTTTTCTGGTTTTAGATTTTTTACATCAAAGGCACTTAAATATGTTTTTCCTGTCCCAGTTGCACTAATTAATAACCCTTTATCTTCACTTTCCCTCAATAATTTTAAATTTTCCAATGCTTCTTTCTGCATAAAATTAGGTTTTATATCCTTTTTAAATAAAGAATTTTGATTTTTTTCTTGAATTTTTGAATATTCCTTTGATAGCTTATATACTTTTTCATAATTTTCTATCATTTCTAAATCCAATTTAGGAAGTCTTTCAAAAATTTCTTCAAAATTATTTAAAATGTCCTTTGTAATTTTTCCATCTTCTAAAGAATTTATTTTTAAATTCCATTCAAAATTCACTGTTAAAGCTGTCTGAGTTAAATTACTGCTTCCAATTATCAAAGTCCAGAGATTTCCTTTTTTAAAAAAATACCCTTTTGCATGAAATTTTTCTTTGGATAATATTTTTAATTCAATATTTTTATAGTTTAGAAGTCTTTTTAATGCTTTTGGTTCAGTAAAATTTAAGTAATCCCCTGTAAGAATCTTTCCTCTTATATTCCTATTTTCTAACTCTTTCAATTGCTCTAGAATTAAAGATAGCCCTCCCTCTGTTATAAAAGCTACTGAAATTATAAATTCATCACAATTTTCTAATTCTTTCCTTAAATTTATTATTATTTTTTCTTCTTTATTACAAAGCAATTTATGTTGAAAATTTTGACTTGATTCTATATTTAAATTTATTGAACTCGTTTTAAGACTTTCAATTAAACTTTTTTCCACATTTTCCTCCTTAAATATTCCTTATCACTTAAGAAATATTTTATCATTTTATGATTAAATTTAATAGAAAGTTTCATTTTTTTTATTCTCTCCTTTGTAAAATTTTTATATAAGGAACCTCAAATATTAATTCAAAAATCACTTATTCTATTCAGTATATCTAATTACAGAAAATTAATTAATTTTGTTCAAATAAGTGTATCACTTATAGTCAAATATATTTTTTATAATATAGTTGATTTAAGTCAACAAACGTAATATAATACCATTATATATAAAATATATAACTTATAAGAAAGCTAACATATTTTTTGCATTTTATAGTTAAAATAATATCTTTTTTAATATAAATGTATTTATTTTTTGATGTTTAAATTAAGATTTATATAAAAAAATATTTTAACTATTACTCCAATATTTCATATTCTCAATATTAAAAAATTATATTTGGAGTAAAAAATATTGAAATTATTAAAAAATAGAAGTATACTTTAGAAAAAGTTTTATTGTCAAATAATCTTATATTATTATATTTTGAAAATAGTTATGGAGGTAATTGAGTGAAAAATAGTACACTACCTAGCTTTTATGGAATATTAGAAATACAGCATTACATAAAAGGAAGAATAAGAGTAAAAATTGAATCTTTAAAAAATGATGATAAAAAAGCTGATGAATTAAAAATGAATCTATTAAAACTCAATGGAATAAAGGAAGTTGCTATTAATTCTCTACTGGGAACTATTTTAGTAAAATTTGATGAAACTATAATAGAACCTGTTATACTTATAGGAGTTTTACTCAATTTTTTAGGTCTTGAAGAAGAAGCTTTTGAAAAGAAAAATGGAAGAATGTCTTTTGTATTAAAAGATATTCTTGAAGCTATGGATATGACCTTATATAACAAAACAAAAGGAATATTAGACATTAAAACAACAATAGCCTTATTTTTTCTAATATATGGAGTAAAAAAAATAAAACAGAATCCTATAATGCCAAATGGTGTAAATATGCTATGGTGGGCATATAACATAATGACAAAAGGAGGAAAATAATGAATACTCTATTAAAAACAGCATTTTTTTACTTTAATAAAATAAAGGTAATTCATAGTATTCCTGGAAGAATAAGATTAGCTGTTCCTGGGTTGAATAATGTTCCAGAAAACATGAGAAAATATGAGCATTATACTACTTCTCTTATAAAAATTGAAAAAGGAATAAAAGATGTTTCATATTCTTATGTAACTGGAAAAGTCCTTTTGATTTATGATACAAATGAAACAAATGAAAAGAAAATATTAGACTGGATAAATTTTATATGGAAAAAAGTTATTGATAACGAGGATATTTATAATAAGATGCAGCCTGAAGAAATAGAAAAAAATCTTGATAAACTTTATGAAATGCTTTGTAAAGAGCTGAAAAAAGGGAGATAATTCAAATGGAAAGAACTAGTAATGGATATCTCTTATCTTGTGAAGTTGTCCATAAAATAAGAGGAAGAATACGTATAAAATCAAGAGCATTAAAATATCTTGGCAATATGAAGCAAAATATAGAAAAACAATTAGAAGAAGTCAGATATATCAATAGTGCAAAAATAAGCAGTATTACAGGTACCATAGTAATATATTTTACTGATATCACTGTTACTGAAGAAAATCTAATAGCTCTTCTACAAAATACACTAAATGTATATCTCGTTGAAATATACAAAAATGAAAAAATAGAAAACAATAAACAAATAGTAATAGAAAGGAAGTTGCAGGAGGAATCTCCAGAAGAAATAATCAAAAAAATTACAGCAGCTGGAGGATTATTAGCATATAATATATTCAAAAAAGTTCCTGCTGAACCAATGACAGGGTTAAAAAAAATTTTTAATTTTAATACATTGTCTATAATTTCATTAGCAGCTCCTGTTATAAAAAATGGAATTGGCTCTCTTATAAGAAATAAAAGACCCAATGCTGATACTTTAAGTTCAAGTGCTATTATAAGCAGCTTGCTCTTAGGAAAAGAAAAAACAGCTTTGACAATAATGATATTAGAAGAGTTTGCTGAGCTTCTTACAGTATATACAATGAAAAAAACAAGAGGAGCTATCAAAGATATGCTCAGTGTAGGAGAAAATTTTGTCTGGAAACAGATAGACACAAATAATATAAAGAAAGTTTCTATTGATGAAATTCAAAAGGGAGATAAAATTGTAGTTCAAACTGGTGAAAAGATCAGTGTAGATGGAGTTATAATAAAAGGAGAAGCTTTTATTGATCAGTCATCTATAACAGGAGAATATATGCCTGTAACTAAAAAGGCTGGAGAAAGTGTTTTTGCTGGAACTATAATAAAAAATGGAAATATAACTATTGAAGCTGAAAAAGTAGGAGATGAGAGAACTGTATCCAGAATTATCAAACTTGTAGAAGATGCTAATTTTAATAAAGCTCAAATACAAAACTATGCAGATACATTCTCAGCTCAACTTATTCCTTTAAACTTTCTTTTAGCTGGAATAGTATATGTTGCTACAAAAAATATACAGAAAGCCATGAGTATGCTTGTTATAGATTATTCATGTGGTATCAGGCTTTCTACTGCAGCTGCCTTTTCAGCTGCCATCAACACAGCTGCTAAAAATGGTATCCTCATAAAAGGAAGTAACTATATTGAAGAATTATCAAAAGCCGATACAATAATATTTGATAAAACTGGTACTATCACTGAAGGAAAACCAAGTGTACAAACAATTAAAGTGTTAGATAAATCAATCAAAGAAAATACTATGCTTGCTTATGCTGCTGCTGCTGAAGAAACATCAAGTCACCCATTGGCTGTAGCTATACTTAACGAAACTAAAGACAGAGGTATTGAAATACCATTGCATGAAGAAAATAAAATAGTTCTGGCAAGAGGTATTGAAACTGTAGTAGATGGTAAAGTTATAAGAGTAGGAAGTAAAAAATTTATGGAAGAAAATGGTATTCCTACCGAAAAAAATCATGAAGAAGTAAAAGTTATTCTTGGAAGGGGAGAGATTCTCATCTATATATCAAGAGATAATAAATTGATAGGTTTATTAGGAGTAACTGATCCACCTAGAGAAAATATTAAAAAAACTATTAATAGACTTAGAGGGCAAGGAATAGATGAAATAATTCTTCTTACAGGAGATTTGGAGCAACAAGCACACACCATTGCTTCAAGAATGGCAATAGATAGTTATGAATCTGAACTTCTACCTGAAGATAAGGCAAAAAATATACTTACTCTTCAATCAAGAGGTGGAAAAGTAATAATGATAGGAGATGGAATAAATGATGCTCCTGCACTATCTTATGCTAATATTGGAATAGCTTTGGGAAGCACAAGAACAGATGTTGCCATGGAAGCTGCTGATGTTACTATAACTAAAGATGATCCTTTATTAGTTCCAGAAGTAATTGGATTATCTAAAAAAACTATAAGCACAATAAAAGAAAATTTTGCAATGGCAATAGGAGTAAACTCTTTTGCCTTAGTACTAGGGGCTACTGGGATACTTCCAGCTATATATAGTTCTGTTATTCATAATTTAAGTACTATACTTGTAGTAGGAAATTCTTTAAAATTATTAAAATATAAATTGAAAAATTAAGGAGATAATTAATGAAAAAACTTACACTGACAATTCTTCATAGATTGCCTAATAGAGTAAGATTAAAACTTTCAGTTCCTATTAAAAACTTTGATTCATTTGAAAAAAATATAACTCATGATATTAAAGGAAGCATTGAAATAAAGTATACTCCTGTGACTAAAACAGTAATAGCAAAATTTGATCCTGAAAACATATATCTTCAAGAGGTAATATATAAAATATTAACAGCATTTTCTATAGAAAATGGAATGATTCCTGTAAAACTTTTAGAGGGAACTGAACAAAAAGCTATAGAAAGATTTTCTGTTTATTCAGGAGCTACTATTATTATGTCAGGACTGCACATGGTAATGAATAAAAATGGAGTTGAACTACAAAATATGATGAACTGGTTTTCATTAGGAATGACTTCAGCTGCCATATTTGAACATGCTTGTACAGAAATAAACAAAAAAGGAGTATTTGATTTAGAAATACTTCCAGCAATGTATCTTGTAAAATCATTCTTAAATACACCTAAATTATCTTTAGTTGCAATGATATGGCTGACAACATTTGGAAGACATCTTATTACTACATCAAATTCAGCCAAAGAAATCAAAATATTTAGAATAAAAAATCAAAAAGACAATAAATATCATTATATAGCAAATATTTCTGATGATCATAGTATTGAAAATATAGGAGATTTATTGTATCATATTTTCTTTAGAAAAGGCAGAGATTTGGTAAAACCAAGTGAAAAATATATAACTATAAACAAATAAATCAATAGGAGGTAAAAAAATGTTCGGATTTGGACAAGGAAATGGCGGAATAACTAAAGCTCATTTAGTAGGTGCAGCAGTAGGTGTAGGTGTAACAGTAGCTGGATACTATCTATACAAAAAGAATAAATCAAAAGTAGATGGATTTTTAAAATCACAAGGAATCAATATAAAAAGCTGTGATTCAACAAATTATGAAGATATGTCAGTAGAAACTTTAACTGAAGTTAAAGAACACATAGAAGATATATTGGCAGAAAAAGAATTAAATAATGTAAATGTTGAACAATGTGATATTTCTTGTGAAGCTAAATAAGTTTCTGCATTTATAAAAATGAACTAATGTCTGTTAAGTTAAATAACTTAGCAGACATTTTTCTTTTAAAAATATTTTGTAATTTTTTCAAATATTTAATTACATTTAAACTTGAATATTTTAAAGGAAAAAAGATTGTTTTATAATTTTCAATTTAATATAATTTATCTTTAGTATGTGTAATAATTCATTTTCTTTAAATATATTTTAAAAAAAATACTTGCATTTTATTTTTATATGTTGTATCATTAAGCAATTAATTCTTTAAAA
>OGCU01000457.1_pt1 | contig 19110 bp, 18 predicted proteins | sample 1570251 | NCBI WGS metagenome assembly OGCU01 (sample SAMEA2582182, study PRJEB24529) | metagenome | biome: Human gut stool | place: China | collected 2011
ATGCAGCAGCATTCGCTAAACTTGTTGAAGTAGCTAAAAACGCTTAATAGCATAATAATACAGATTAAGGACTCTCTGATGAGGGTCCTTTTTTGTATGGTGAAAGTATGCTATAGTGAAAATGCATATCGTGTTGTGTAAAAGCGGGAGAATAGAGGAGGCGTAGGTAATGGAACAGTTGTTTTATCTGTTAATACCTTTAGGACTTTGTTTGTCGTATTTAGGTATTAAATATACGATTCGCTTTGGTAGAGCTAAGATGCTCTATGAGATGCCTTATGTAAATAAAGAAGGCACTTTTACTTTAGATCGAGTAGGAACGTATGGGGTGTGGCTTAGTGGAAAAATGTTTACAAAAGCACCTATTGGCGAATTTGGGTTTAAATTAGTTGATGAAACAACGGGAAGGACAATTCCTTTATTTCTATCTATTATGCGTGCCCGGATTAATAGTTTTACTCACTCAAGAATAGAACTATATACCTTTGATGCGGGTCCAGGCACCTATAGACTGTCCATTACAGAAGATCCCTTTGTACTAGATACAGTTATGAAAAAAGTAGGCGATAAGGTGATTAAAGGAGCGGTTGATTATAATCTATTTACTATACAAATCTATACACATACTTCCTTTGTTTTTAGGTTTATATCAATTTGGATGATTGCACTTGGACTTATTATTGCTGTATTAGGCGGAGTTCTTCCTAACACTTTAGTGTGAAATAGTAGATAGTCTTTGCTATTTTATATAATGAATACATTATCAGAAAAGTGAAATAACAAAAGAGGAGTTTTATCATAGCTTGTAGAACTAACACAATAATGAACCTATTTGAAGGTGTTTGTTAAAAGGAGACATTATTATGGGGATGTTGAAAAAGCTTTGTATGACTTCTATGTTAGGTGTTATGATTGCTGTGCCTACGTATGCAACTGTTGTTACAGGTAGTCAGTCTGATGTAAACATGGAATTAAAATATCCATTGGTATATACCAATAATATGTTTGCACAAAAAGCAATTAATACAGATATTGCTAACTATGTTTTATATGCGAAATCAGTTTATTACGATCAACATGCGTACCAAGTAAAGCAAAATTATAAAGTTACCTATGAAGATACTCAAGTAGTATCTATTTTGTTAACTACATATCACTATCATGCTGGTACTGCACATGGTATGTATAACACTAAAGGCTTAGTATATAACAAGATAACTGGCCAAAGAATTCCGCTATATAACTATGTGAAAATTGCTAATCCACAACAAATAGAACGGGGCATTAACTCTGGTATATTGCGCTTCTACCGTGAAGATCATAAAAAAGCAGACCTACTACCTAACTGGAATGTAGAATACGTTTCTGACAACTACTACTTAAAAGGTAAAGGCGCTATAGGTCTTGTATATCAACCATATGAATTAGGACCATTCTCTTATGGGAATACATTCGTTGAATTCTCACCAAAAGCCATTGAATACTTTAACCGTATGAATGGTTAGAAAATAGTATATTGGTAGATCGAGTTCTGATAGAAATTTGAAATAGTCATAAAAAAGCCTGTAATACTTAGATGAGTATTACAGGCTTTGCTATAATGAAAGTAATAGTTCATTATGTGATATTCGATAGTTATAAATTATAAAAGTCTATATAAATAGATAAGAGAGAAGGAAATATAATGAAAAAAATACTTATCATATTATTATTGTCTTGTATAGTGTTACCATTACAAATTCAGGCTATATCTATGCAAGATATAAAGAGTAATAAAAATAATATTCCTATTATTACAGGTGAGAATGCTATCACATATTTTGTAGATAAGAGTTCTATTAAAAGTATTGAAGAAGATCAATCTATTTATAAAGTTCAAGCAGTTGTATATGAGGTTGAAAATAAAAATAGTTATAGACTTAATCCATATATTCATAAGGTTTTAGTTACATATCGATATGATATAAGCTATACAGTAGCTAGCATATTGCGTGTACCACAGTATTCACAAGATTATTCTTTGCTTATTTATGCCAAACAAGCTCGTTCTGGTATGAGATTGACTATGAATAGTATAGAAGACTTTAATTATGAAGGTATACCTTTTGCTAACTCTAATAATAGAGCAGAACAATACGTTGATGTAGCTTTACGTGATCCTAAATATGTAGTGGGAAATTATATTTTTAAAGAAGCATATGGCACAAGTTTTGAAAATATGATACCAGTTAAGAACTAAATTAAAGAAAATTGTTTTATAGATCAAGTTACAATACAGTTAATATTACTATTTTATGGAGAGATGTATATGTTAAAACGATTATTACTAAGTGCTGTAATATTAAGTGCTGTTGGTGTATCTAGTTATGCTGTTAATGTGAATATTCCCGGTGCAGATCCATCAATTTCAAAGGATGCATATCAAAACTATCGTAAAACTGATAAAACTGCTAGGGATATGGAAGTAGATGTAGGTAGTCAAATTAAGGCAAAATATACTAACAATATGCCTGGAAAATGGTCAATGGATGAGTTAGTATACATTACTGAGGAACTGAATCATTCCGTTAATTTCTCATCCTCTGTTTTTATTCTTAAAGATAATGGCGCAAATATAAAATTTACGATGCCTGTGAGTAGTCAGTTTGGCAAAACTGTGAAAGGGGACCAATTAACTACAGATATTAAAAAGGGAAATATTCTTTTGATTGATGGAAATTTACATTATACCATTCGTAGGGATAATGTAAATTCCATAAAAGAAAACTCCTTTTCATATCCTACTATTAAACATGCTACATGGGAGATTAGTCCAACGCAAACTGGTGCTTTAGAAGGGGCAATTAACTTTAGCGTTAAATCAGAGCCTTCTATGTATTATCGTATAAGTTATGATTTGTCTAAAAAAAGAGAAGTAGAACTGTTAAAGAAACATGATCAGGAATATGTGTATAAAGAATTAATGTCTCCTTTAGTTAATTATGTTTTACCATCTATTGAACCAGCTAAACAATTACTTTCCAAAACTAAACCGATAACTATAAATGGATTTACATTCCAAACACTAAAATCAAGCAATTTGGAATACCATGGTCCTGATAATGATGCAATTTATATTTATGATGGTAAAAGTTATCGTGAAGGTATTATGGTAAGAGAATTAAAGCCAGAGGCGTTAGCAAATCGCCATAAAATTAACTCTAAATTAATACAACATTTCATTATGTATAAGCCTTACTCTGATTATAAACCAATCCAATACGCTACTGTATGGAATGATGCTACTCCGGCCATCTATATGGAGGTAGATCGTTCTACATCTAGAATGTACATTCAATCGCTGTATGACGATAAATATTTATATACACACTTTATAATGGCGAACTCTGATTATGAGACGCCAGCAAAAGATCTACGTGACATAGTTCAATATGTAGATAATGCAAATGATGCAGATAAATACTCAAGAAGTCTACCAGGTATGGCAGCTATACCAAAAGATATGTTTGATATGGACTTTATTAAAACGCGGTAGGAAATTATGAATCGTAATGAATTACTTCAATACATACAACAAGAATATGTCTGTGATATTGATTATCCATGGGAAAGATACCCTGACTATATAGTAATCCGACGTAGAGATAATCAAAAATGGTTTGCTGGAATTTTTGATATCAAAGGCCATCAAGTAGGTCAAGATACAAATGAACCTATGGATATAGCCAATCTAAAATGCGAACCCGACTTGATTCCTAATCTGATTCATGAAAACGGAATCTATCCTGCGTATCATATGAATAAACAACACTGGATGTCGGTGGATATAGAAAGCTATGAAGATATAGAGAAACTTAAAATGCTAGTGGATATGAGCTATCAGTTGGTGGGGCATAAGTAGCCAAATTTGTTAACAGTTACTATTTTAATATTTTTCTTATCTTCTGAAAGTATATGACAAAAGCCTATAGTACATGTTTAGTACTATAGGCTTTTAGCATACTTACCATATTATCTTCTAAATCCACCGCATCCTCTAGTATTAGAGTTTGGACCGCAATAGTTTTGGTTGTTATTGTTACATGGTGCATAGTTAGTATTGTTCGCATTGTTATTGCAGTTGTATTGTGTGTTAGTGTTGCAATTGTACTGAGAGTTATTGCATACATAATCGTAAGCAAATCCTGTAGATACAGCAGCAGTCACGGCTAAGAATGTCATGACAATTATACGTTTTGTAAATTTCATAGATATCATCTCCTTGTTCCTATAAATATATTATACTACTATAAGTCAAATAAAATATGATATTCTATATATATATATAGTATTTGAGAGAATTCAGGAGGGAAATAATTAAATGAAAAAGTTATTATTAGCACTACTAGCTATTAGTACAATTGCTTTTAGTTGTCAAGCAAGAACATCTGAGATAGTTGGTAAAGGCGAGGGCTACGGTCCTTACAATGGTTGGGTTGTTGCAGATATGTCTATAAATGATGGTATTGTATCTGAAGTAGCAGCATATTCTATGCGTACATTTAAGGATTATGGACTAGTTCCTGTGGCTTATTGTGCATCTGGTGGAAGCCATTTAGGCACTTACTATATGTTTTATGTAAATCCATACCATGATTCATTAGTTATTGGGAGAGAAGCTGGCGTGGCTTCTCATGTTAATCCATTTGCTGCGAAATCGAAACCATTTGATAAAACTGGTGAGTTTATTCGTTATACAGATATGGAAGTTAATCAGGATTTATATAGAAAAATAATTAATGTGGCTAAGGCTGAATTTGATAAATATCAACAAATGCTAAAGAAGTAGAGTGTAAGTATCTGACTTTAGAATATTATTTTATTGATGAAAAGTGCTTGATGAATGACTTGAAAGAATGAAGCAAAAACGCAATTGTTAAGGGACATTTTGCTCTATATTCTTTTTGATACTTGATTGTACAGTATTTCAAGAATATGTCATACTAGATATATTATATAAAAATCAGATGTTTTAAGTTCGAATAGATATTTATAGATATTAAACACAATACATAGGGGAGCGTATAAATGCTTAAGGGACAGAATGTAAATTTATTTTTATTAGACGGAGAGGTTACTGGTCGTATTAAATGTACTTTAGCGAATTGGACCGGTTTAGTTTATAAAATACCTAGATCCTTATTAGATGAATCTAAAGAGATTAGTGCATTACATCAAAGTGCAATCTATATGTTATTTGGTATGGATGATAATAATGAACCATTAGTATATATTGGTCAGGCTGGAATTCGTAAAAATGATGATGGTGTATTACAGCGATTAAAAGAACATGATACGGATGGCAGTAAGGACTTTTGGACAGAGGCTGTAGTGCTAACAACTTCGAACGATAGCTTTGGTCCTACAGATTTAAATTTTTTGGAGAATCGTTACTATAAATTGATTAAAGAAATCAATCGGTATAGGGTCTTTAATGAAAATGAACCCACTCTAGGAAATGTAACTGAAGAAAAAGTTAGTGAGTTATTAGCGTATGTAGAGTTCTCAAAGTTACCAATAGGATTATTAGGTAAGAAAGTTTTAACACCAATTGATGAGTTGGCTGACTCAGGTCGTAGCGAGGGTGAGATTATTTATACTATGACTCAAAAAGTTGGTAATGAAGTGATTACTGGTTATGCTAAAGAAACTAATGAAGGTTTTTTACTTTTAAAAGGAAGTAAAGTTTCTCATAAGACTGCTCAAACTATATCTGAGTCACTTAAACTAAGACGTAAACTTGCAAATAAAGATAATAATAATTGTATTATCGAAGATATTTTGTTTAATAGCCCTTCTACAGCTGCTATGTTTTTGATCGGTCAAACCGCTAATGGATTACTTCTTTGGAAAAATAAGGAAGGCGTGAATTTAAAAGAAATACGTAATAGAAACAATAATATCTAAATTAAAATTGCATTTTTAAAAATTACAAAATTATATTTGATTTTACATAAATTACACTGTATACTTTAATTAAAAGTTATACAGTGTAATTTTTTTACATGCAAAAATAAAAATAAAATGAAAATTATCTTTAAGGAAGAGGTGATCTAGTGTATATTAAAGATATATTTCATAGTAATACAGGGGTATCACAGTATCGACTAGAGGAAAGTACTAGTGAAAAAGCAGTGTTATATACATTGTATGGCCAGAATGAATTGTATGAAGATTTGACTGGTGTACCTGGACCTATGAGTGATAGAAAACAAATTCGTACAGAATACAAAGGTGCTACTCTTAAAACAGGTGATTTAATATTTAGTACAATATCTGGCATGGCTACAATTGTTACTGCAGATCATGAAGAGTATCTTTTTACTCAAAACTATGTTCGGATGGAACCGTTAAATACACCAATAGACAAAAAATTTATGGCTTATTTGATTAATGAGAATCCTAAAATTAGAAAGCAGTTCAAACAAAACTTACAGGGAAGTCAGGTTGTACGATATAGTCTAAGCTTGTTAAAAGATATACAGTTACCAAAACTACCGTCAATAGAAGTGCAACGGATTATGGGGGATATTTATTTTAAACAATTACGACTAAGATCATTAAAACAGCGTGTGGCAGATAACACATATCGGAAAGCAATTATTATGTTACAGGGAGTAAATTAATATGACAGAGCTAGAATTTGAAAATAAATTAATTGAGCAATTATCAACTGGGATTGTTATTAATACAGCTAATACAAAACAAACAGGCGATACAATAGATGCTTATGGTAATATGAAGGTTTATAAAAGTAAACTTTGGAAATATGAGCCAACTATAAAAACAACAGAGGCTCTTTGGGAGAATTTCCGCAAGATTTTATATCAATTGAATCAAAATCAATTGACACAACCATTAAGTGATATGGAATTTAAACAAGTTCAAAAGGTAATTAATGAACTATACACTCCATATCAAGCAGGACAGTTCCTATATGGTATCAATGGTGTATCCCAAGTAGAGGTCGACCTAGATGATGGCCGCCATGTATTTTTAACAGTATTTGATCAAAAACAAATTGGGGCAGGTAATACTGTTTACCAAGTGGTTAGCCAAGTTAAGAGAGAACCACAAATAGCAGGTCGCCCAGAACGTCGTTTTGATACAACACTACTCATTAATGGCTTGCCAATTATCCAAATTGAGGAAAAATCTGTAAAACATTCTGTAGATGAAGCATTAAATCAAATGCATCAATATATTCAGGAAAAACAGTACAGTGATATTTTCTCAACAGTTCAAATTCTAGTCGCAATGACTCCAAATCGAATTAAATATATGGCGAATACTACCGCTGATTTATTTAATAAAGATTTTGCGTTTGAATGGCAAAATCCTAATGATAATAAGGTTGTTCGTAATTGGACTACCTTTGCAGATATGTTCCTTAGCATACCCATGGCGCATCAAATGTCTACATTATTTACCATTCTTGATGGTACCAAGAATAAACAAATGCTTAAGGTTATGCGCCCTTACCAAGTGTATGCCACAAAAGCAGTTTTAAATGAATTAAAACGTGCTGATTTTGATTTACCAATTAATAAACTGGGCTATGTTTGGCATACTACAGGTTCTGGTAAAACGATTACTAGTTTCAAAACTGCGTGGCTGGCAAGTCGCATGCCAAATGTAGATAAGGTGGTATTCGTCGTTGACCGTATCGCGTTAACGAAACAAACTGAAGCAAATTATAAGGCGTATGACCCTGAAGGTTCTATTGATATTGATGGTAAACAATTCGATACCGTTGGTGGAACAGAGAATACTTCAGCCTTAAAGAAAAAATTAAATGAAAAAGGCTATGGCATCATTGTTACCTCTGTACAAAAACTAAATACTCTCATTAATCGTAAAGACTTTGTGGTACCTAATAAGAACTTTGTGTTTATTGTTGATGAGGCACATAGGTCTACCGGTGGTGAAAGCTTTGAAGATTTACAAAAAGTATTCAAAGGTGCTGCTTGGGTTGGCTATACAGGAACACCTATGTTTGATAAGGTGGTCGGTAAAAAAGGTACTAAGACACATGAGGTTTTTGGTAAGTTGTTACATGCGTATACAATTCGTGAAGCTATTGCAGATAAAAATGTATTAGGTTTCAAGGTAGATTTCGAAACTACAATTGCAGAAGACAAAATGAAACTTGAATACTTACCGAAGTTCTATGTAAAGAAATATCCTAATTGGAATGAACTCGATATTGAACGAAAGATTGCTAATCTTACTGATGATGATATGGATGATATGATAGAGCCTAGTTTCTATGATAATAATCAAGATCACGTAAAATTGGTTGTAGAAGATATCTTTAAAAACTGGAGAAATCGTTCTAATGATGGTGCTTATAACGCTATGCTTACTACACATGTAGGTGGAAATAGACCAAGTACACCAATGGCACTAATGTACTTTGAAGAATTTGAACGAGTGAATCAAGAACGCCAAGAGCAAGGACTTCCTACATTAAAAGTTGGTATTACTTTTAGCATGAGTACTAACAATAGTGATAACCAGTTAGCTACAAATGATGGTCTATTACGTGCTATGAAACATTATAATAAAATGTTTGGTACTAGTTTTGGCCTAGATGATGTATCAGGTTATACACAAGATCTAACAACACGCTTAAATCGTACAGCGCAAGATGGACAATATTTAGATATTGTTATTGTTGTGGATCAATTATTGACTGGTTTTGATGCACCGCAACTAAATACACTTTACGTAGACCGTACCTTAAAGGATGCAATGCTAATTCAAGCTTACTCAAGAACAAATCGTATTGCCGATAATCAAGGAAAGCCATGGGGCCGTATAGTCAATTATAGATGGCCAACTAAGAACGAAGAGCTCATGAATCGAGCCCTAAGTATTTATGCCAATAAGCACTCTGCAGATGTACAAGATACATTAGTAGATACAAAAGTGTTAGTTGATAGTGGTGTTTTAGCTAAACCTTTCAAAGAACAATTTGAAGAAGTAAAACAAGTGATAGATCGTCTTGCAGATATGACCGATAACTTTACAGAAGTTCCTGCTAGTGAAGCTAAGCAAGAAGAAATGTTTAATCTTATGCGTGCATATAGCAATGGAATGTCAAAGCTAAAACAATATGATCCAGAGGTTGTTAATGGAGAAGACATCGGATTTGATTATGACAATCCAGATGAACTTGTTACATTGCTGGGAATGACACCTGAACAAGAAGAAATGTTAACCACGTCTCTATATAACGACTTGAAAGAACGTATTGCTGAAAATCATGATGTACCAGTTGCTCAAATTGAACTACGTATGATACATGTAAAGCAAATTAGTGTTAACTATGACTATCTCACTGAATTAATTGAAGCGTTAATGAATGCTGTTCATGAAAAACGTATGGATGTAGCTGCGGATTATTGTGAAAAAATTAATGATTTTGCAATGGCTTTAGATGATCGTCAATATGCAAAACGAATTAATAATGCGGTTGATGCAATCTATAAAGGTACGTATCCACCAGAAGGAAAAGATATCCAATATCCTGTAAAGTTAACTAGTTTGGAAGTCATTGAAGATGTAAATACAATGATTATGAAAGATGATATTTTCGATTTCCGCTTAAAATGGGGAATTATTGATGTTATTAGTAATGACGAAATATTAGATCTATTTTCTCGACATACAGCCGGTAAACAGGATTTAGATAGTACCGGTAGAATTAGTAAGCTAAAAAAAGAGGCGCGTGCAGAATATCAAGCAAAAGCACAAGATGCGGATATTGTAAGCCTTAATAAAATTAAATATGGTAATGAACTTGTGGCAGCTTTATATAAATTTGCAGATTTTTATGTTAATGAAAGGTAGTGTTGTTATGATAAAAGGAAAGCGAGGTTATGATGAGTAAAGAAAAACGGAGAGTACCTAAATTACGATTTCCGGGATTTACTGAAGATTGGGAACAGCGTAAGTTTGTGGATCTGTTAGACCTACAAAATGGAATTAGAAGAGGTCCATTTGGTAGTTCGCTAAAAAAAGATTCTTTTGTAAAAAAATCTGATTATGTAGTATATGAACAACAAAATGCTATATATGATAATTATGAAACTCGTTATTTTATTTCAAGAGAGAAATATAATGAGTTAATTCGGTTTAATATACAACCAGGCGATTTTATTATGAGTGGTGCAGGCACTATAGGTAGAATCTCAATGGTTCCAGATGGCATAAAAAAAGGTGTTTTCAATCAAGCGTTAATTAGATTCAAAGTAAATAAGGATTTTGTTGATCCGCTTTACTTTCTTAAGTTTATGCAGTCAGATATGATGCAGAAACAGTTAACACAAGCAAATCCTGGCTCTGCTATGACAAACTTAGTTCCAATGGATGAGTTAAAGAAGTGGAATATTGTCATTCCATCATTGGAAGAACAAAACAGGATAAGTACTTTTATAAAGCAAATAGATGACGTTATTACCCTTCATCAGCGTAAGTTAGATAATCTTAAATTAAAGAAAAAAGCGTTACTTCAGAAACTTTTTCCGAAAAATGGAGAACGATATCCTGAACTTCGTTTTCCAGGATTTACTGATGCTTGGGAACAACGTAAGTTATCAGATGTATTAGTTGAACGTAATGAACAACAAGTAGAAACAAGCGAATATCCATTAATGTCATTTGTTCAAGGCCTTGGTGTAACTCCCAAAGGTGAAAGGTATGATAGAAGTTTTTTGGTGTTAGATCAATCGAAAAAATATAAAAGAACTGAATTAGGTGATTTTATATATAGCTCTAACAATTTGGAAACAGGATCCATAGGAATAAATAAAACTGGCAAAGCTGTAATATCACCTGTATATAGTATTTTTCAAGGTGTATCTATTGGTGATAGTCAATTTATTGGCATAATGTCATTATTACCAAGATTTATTGCTAAGATGATTCGATTTAGGCAAGGAGTTGTATATGGGCAATGGAGAATTCATGAAACAGATTTTCTTGATATATCTGTATTGATACCATCAGTAGATGAACGTACTAAAATAACACAATTAATTCTTAGTATCGAAGAACTTATTACCCTTCATCAGCGTAAGTTAGAACATTTACAACTTCAGAAGAAAGCTTTATTACAGCAATTATTTATTTAAATTTAGGAGTGACTAGATGTATCGATTCTTACTTAGTTTAAGCTCCTTTGCTGCTGGAGGTATATTGTATCTATTTACCAATCCATTACATTTATCATTGGAATATTATTGGTTGATAGTATTAGTAGCATTTTTTATATTCCTTTTTGGTGCACTTGGGTTAGAGTATTGTTATCGTAACTTTTATCAAGGTGAGAATGACACATTAATTGTCCAAGAAGTTCAACCAATGGAGCAAGATATTATACCAATTTATATAGGCTTATTTGTTATAATGCTTAATATTGGAAATCGTTCAATTGACTTACAAATTTTATTGATTTTGATTTTATTTACTATTTGGTGGAAACTTTTAGAACAGTCTTACTATTTTAATATTTTTTGGTTAACTAAGTATAGATTATATAAAGTTAAAGATTTAGAAGGAAATATCTATAGTATTTATACGAAAAGAAAAGATTTAAAGCTCACAAGGGTCAAATCTGAGGAGAATTTTAATTTAATTCGTATTAATAATTTTTCGTTTATAGAAATTGAGGAGTAGTATGATAATAGCTAAATGTAAGAGGGAATATAAAGTATTAAATTTAAAAAAATCAGATATTGATCATTTATATATTTCGCCTATAACAAATGAAATGAACTTAATTGAATTTAATTCAGAATCAAAATGTGAAAATGATGAATGGTTGTTTATCAATCTTTCAAATCATAAAGATGAAATCATTACTCCTCTATTAAGGATATTTGATTCAACAGCAAATTTAAATATATTTGATAATGATAGCTTTAAAACTGTGGAGTTTTTACTCAGTAAACCAAATGAAACTAATGAGCTTATTTTGAAAAAAATTACAAATTCTAAACGTGTTGAGAATATGTCAATTTTACAGATTAATGGTAATCAAGTAGGTCCGAGAAAATTAAAAGTACTTAATATTCCTAATGGGATTCAATTAGATGGTACTATTGATGCTTACTATGATGGGGAAGGGAAACTATATTTTAAGGATTTTAGTAAGATACATAAAATCTTTAAGGGGCTTGATATATTTTATCGTGAAGCAAATAAAGAAGAAGTAGAAGAATTCAAAAATAATACTTGTTTAGATTTATCAGGTTATACAAGTGATATTGGATCCCGCAATTTAAAAATGATTGCATTAATAAAAGATAATCCCAAAATTAGACTAGATGATTCTGATTATATTAGTAGTATGATCAATCAGGCTAACTCTTTCGAATCGATTACTCTCCAAGTTGATAATAATAGATTTATAATTCTTACTGAATCTGATTTGTCGCAATTCCTTAGGTTAGCATTGGGTCGTTATTATATTAATCCATTAACAGACGATAAAATGATTGCTAGTACTACAAAAGTAATAAATTAATAAAGGAGATTTTGTATGGCAGAATCAAAAGCACAGAATATTTCAAGCCAATTGTGGGCTATTGCCAACGATTTGCGTGGCACAATGGATGCAAGTTCTTTCAAAGATTACATTCTTCCATTTTTATTCTATAAATATCTTTCCATTCATCAAGAAGAGTACCTAGTTAATAATGACTTGGTTGATATTTCAGATGGAAAATCTGTTAATGAGGCATATAAGGAGCTTGTTGAAGACGCAGGTTTAGAGGCTTGTTTAATTGATATTGCAGGTACATTAGGATATGCTATTAATCCTGAGGATACATGGGCTTCTTTAACTGAAAGCATTCATAATGGTTCCGTTATTCCTAGTGATTATCAACGATTATTTGAAAACTTTAATAAGAATGCTGAAATTAATAAAGAAGCTGCAGCAGATTTTAGAGGTATTTTTAACTATATCAATCTTGGTGACTCTGGGCTTGGATCAACGACAGCAGGTAGAACTAAGACTTTGAATGCAGTTGTTACTAAAATCGATGAAATCGAGTATAAAGATGAAAGTGGTAAAGACATACTGGGTGAAATCTATGAGTATTTAATTGGTAAATTTGCAGCTAATGCTGGTAAAAAAGGTGGAGAGTTCTATACACCTCATGAAGTTAGTCAAATCTTGGCTAAAATTGTTACTGGCAATATAGAATCTCAAACTGATACTTTTACAGTCTATGACCCAACAATGGGTTCTGGATCATTACTATTGACGGTTCGTAATGAATTGCCTGATGGATCTCGTCAAGGTGCGGTTAGCTTTTATGGGCAAGAACTAAATACGGTAACATATAACTTGGCTCGTATGAACTTGATGATGCATGGTGTTACGTATAATAATATGACACTGAATAATGCTGATACTCTTGAAAGTGATTGGCCAGATGGGCCTGACCGTGATGGTATCGATAGACCACGTTCCTTTGATGCGGTTGTTGCGAATCCTCCATACTCTGCTAAATGGGATAATAATGAAAGTAAACTTAAAGATCCACGCTTTAGTGAATATGGTAAATTAGCACCAGCCTCTAAAGCAGATTATGCTTTTATATTACATAGCTTATATCATCTAAATAATGAAGGTACAATGGCAATTGTTTTGCCTCATGGAGTTTTATTCCGTGGTGCGGCAGAAGGTAAGATTCGCCAAACTATTATAGAAAAGAATTATCTTGATGCGGTGATTGGTTTGCCTGCGAACTTGTTCTATGGCACAAGTATCCCTACAACAATCCTTGTATTTAAGAAAAACCGCACGACACGCGATGTACTATTTATCGATGCTAGCAATGAGTTTGAAAAAGGTAAAAATCAAAATAATTTGAGCGATGAAAATATCACTAAAATTATTGAAACATATCGAAATAGACAAGACGTTGATAAATATGCACATGTTGCATCTATCGAAGAAATTAAAGAAAATGACTATAATTTAAATATTCCTCGATATGTAGATACATTTGAGGAAGAAGAAGAACTTAATCTTGATGAAATCAATCGTATGATTGAACAAGATAACCAAGAAATTGCACAACTCGAAAAAGAAATAGCCGAACAATTAGCCCTATTAGGTGTAAAAATGTAAGGAAAAGAGGTGGAAAAGACCAAATAGGACTTTTCTACCTCTTTTAGTATTCTTGGGAACAGCGTAAGTTTGTGGATCTGTTAGACCTACAAAATGGAATTAGAAGAGGTCCATTTGGTAGTTCGCTAAAAAAAGATTCTTTTGTAAAAAAATCTGATTATGTAGTATATGAACAACAAAATGCTATATATGATAATTATGAAACTCGTTATTTTATTTCAAGAGAGAAATATAATGAGTTAATTCGGTTTAATATACAACCAGGCGATTTTATTATGAGTGGTGCAGGCACTATAGGTAGAATCTCAATGGTTCCAGATGGCATAAAAAAAGGTGTTTTCAATCAAGCGTTAATTAGATTCAAAGTAAATAAGGATTTTGTTGATCCGCTTTACTTTCTTAAGTTTATGCAGTCAGATATGATGCAGAAACAGTTAACACAAGCAAATCCTGGCTCTGCTATGACAAACTTAGTTCCAATGGATGAGTTAAAGAAGTGGAATATTGTCATTCCATCATTGGAAGAACAAAACAGGATAAGTACTTTTATAAAGCAAATAGATGACGTTATTACCCTTCATCAGCAAGAGCCATTTCTATATGGGAACAGCGTAAATGGTGGGGTAGAATTATGTTAACAATAGAGGAAAAATCCGAACTATTTTATATTTATTACGAAAAGTGGATACGAATTTATAAAGAGGGGGCTATTCGTAATGTAACAATGCGAAAATATGAGATAACTTTATTATGGTTAAAAAAATTAGTCCCGGAACTTAGACTTTCACAATTAAATAGAATTTCGTATCAACAATTATTAAATGATTATGCCGAGTTTCATGAACGACAAACAACGATGGACTTTCATCATCAAATAAAAGCAGCTATATTGGACGCAGTAGATGAAGGATTTATTGATAGGGATCCAACACGAAAAGCTATTATAAAAGGGCGTGTACCAAGAATAAAGAAAATCAAATATTTAAATCAGTTTGAATTACATACATTATTAGTTAATTTAAAGTTAACATCAGAAATTAACTGGGATTGGTTAATATTAATAATAGCAAAAACTGGAATGAGATTTTCAGAAGCTTTAGCTTTAACTCCAAAGGATTTTGATTTCCCACATCAATCATTGATAGTAGATAAGACGTGGGACTATAAAGGTGATGGCGGGTTCTTACCAACGAAGAATAAATCATCAGTGAGAAAAATACAGCTTGATTGGCAAACTATTATAAAGTTTTCTGAAATAATTAAAGGCTTACCTGAAGATAAGCCGATATTTGTGAATGGACGTGTATTTAATTCAACTGTTAATGGTGTATTAGAAAGATATTGTAAAAAGTTAGGCATACCAGTCATATCAATCCATGGATTACGACATACACATGCTTCGTTATTACTTTTTGCAGGTGTATCAATTGCTAGTGTTGCAAGAAGACTTGGACATGCAAGCATGACGACAACACAAAAAACATATATACATATAATTCAAGAAATGGAGAATAGAGACATTGATCTAGTGATGCGGTCTATGGCTGGATTAGCATGAGATTTATTTTATAGAAATGGCTTTTACTGATGAAGGGTAATATACTGATTAAACTTTTCTAATATCTCTCCAATAAGTACTTGTTCTTTTATATTAACTGGAGTTTTTATTGGCATTTCAAAGAATGTAGAATCTTTTATTGCTATACGATCAGCTCTAGCACCACTATCACCATTTAGTTTCATATAACGATGCCAATGGTATGATTGAAAATACCATTCTAAAAAACCTAAATCTACTTTAGATGCTCTAAAAACAGTATATAAAGGAGACATTATACCCGTGCGATCCAACTTATTCCGATTGATTGGACCTACAGGTGCTAATGTCGAGATTCTCGGATTATAAATAAAGTCATTGTTCTCAACTATATAATATCCATTAATATTATCCTTATTTGAAATTTCTTTATCAAAGAAGTCAACCTGGCTAATAATGCCTTGTTCAGCAGAATTAGTTAGTGTTTCTGTATAATGGACATCTACATTTTTGGTTATAACTTTCGTAGATATATCTGATAACTTACGCTGTTCCCAAGTAATATGGAAGGAGACCTTATGATCATAACAAAGCGCCAACATTATGTACCACAATTTTTACTTAGATTTTTTTCGGATTTATCCAATGTAAAGTCTAAGAGTATTATCTCCATGTATATGTTAGAACAAAATACTATTAAAGAAAAAATACCTATTAAGAGTGTATGTTATTGTGAAAACATATATGGCGATGATGATATTGTTGAAAAAATGTTTAGTAAGATAGAGTCAGATTGGGCAAGAGTTCTAAACCAAATGAATATTTCTAATCGTCATATTATCAAGCGTAAAGATAAATCTAATATTGCTTCTTTTATAGCTTTTCAATATTTACGTACAAAAAAAAGAGAAGCCTTTCTTGAGAGAATGACGGCTGAATGGATTAAATATATAGATCCTAAAGATGCTGCACTTTTTCAGAATAAGCTTGAAAATAATTCGTCGATATCGATGAATTTATCATTAATTCAATTTCGGGATTTTAGGAAGTATTTAAGTGACTTAGATTATGTTATTCTTGATAATGAAAGTAATACAGAATTTATTATTTCGGATAATCCTGTGATTTTTATAAATATATTTTCACCTAATAATTTTGGAGTTCATTCAATTGGTAATATATTGTGGATTCCAATATCTCCTAGAAAATTATTACTATTGTATGATCGCAAAGCTATTAACTTAACGGCCGGTGGTTTTAAAATTAGCTCTGATGAAACTATAAAAGCGATTAACTCTTATCAGTACATAGTGATGGATAAATTACTTTTTAATATTCATTATGATTTGAATAACTATATTTTTTATGAAGATTCTATAAAATCAAGAGCAATATATGAAAATAGGAAACCTGTACAAAAGTTTAATACAGAGAATGATGGATTATTAGTTTTTTTATTTCCCGATTTCTTAAATAAATATATAGACTTAAATTTTATAAGATTAGATTCCTTGTTAGCGCGTATTCCTTATTCCCATAGATACAATATTAGTCGGTATAAAAATTTAGAACAGTTATATCTATATCGTAAAATGTTTAATGATGTATTGGATTGGGAAACTTTTAAGAAATGCATATTGGAATATTGGGTGCGGCGAATATAGCTTATATTAGAGACCTCTATGTCATGTATTTATATTTTATACGAAATCTTCAATATGAGTCTTTTTATTTGTCGCGATATATTTTACAATTCAGCTGATATAAAAGCTTGTATGACAATATATATATAATTTTGGTATTTCTAGCGTGTATTAAATGCTTACTTACTATAACTTTAAGAGGTTGATATGAATAATATATTTTCTTTTGCTACAGGTGAGTTATCTCAAGATGCTTTTATTTGCTGGTGTCTTAATTGGATTAATGAACCCGATAATGTAACTACACATAGATATCGTCAGCTGGGCTTAGATCTACTATCTAAATTAATAGAAAATCTATCCTATAGTAATGTGTTTTCAATGATAGATGTTAAATCAATAGATAAAGTACTTTTGGTGCAGCAAGTTTTGAATATTGATGTACTAGCTATAATTCCTCAATATAAGTTAGCTATTATCATAGAAGATAAAACAAGTACTAGTGAGCATGGAAATCAAATTAAATTTTATAAAAAGTCTCTTGAGGTTGTATTTAAAAATGAGAAACCTTGGAAGGCTTATAATAAATTGAAAAATGCTTTTAAGTTAGCAAATCTTAATATAGAGTATGCTGATATTGCAAATTATCATATTCATACGGTCTATTTTAAGACAGGATATTACTTTGATTATGATTGGCAAGTAGCTCATAGCGATTCGGTGGATAATTATTTAACTGGTCCTATGTTTTATGATATCTTGAAGCATTATCATGACTGTGAAAGTGATATTTTACAAAGTTATTGTGAGCATTTAAAGCATCAACTAGAGTGGTATCAAAGTGTATCTAAAATTAATGGAAAGTATGACGATGGCGGGTATTATATAAATTGGGAACGTATCACACAGCATGGACTATTGCAGATTGTATTTGATAACGAAAATATAGATGGTTCCTGGCTATGGAAAGATATGAGTGCATATCCTAATCAATATAGTACCGGTACAAATCAGGGAGGCAGTCCGTGGACCAACCGTCGTTTTTGGTGTCGAGCAGAATCAGAGGCTATCTGGTCTGATCCTCCAACTTGTTTTAAGCCTTGGATGTTTTGGCGTGTAAATCATGACTCAAAAGGTTTATATTTATCGCTGCGATATTATAATAATGACTCAAGTGAAGCTGGTAAGGTATTACGTAAAAGGGTATATGCTCAGCTTAATACTATAATTGATGAAACCATTTCGAATGAATTGGAGACATTAAGTAGTGCTTATAATCAATGTGTCACTAGACCTCAACATGGAAACTATTATGAAAATACCTTGATTCATATTGGAATTGAACCAGTATTAGCTTCTTGGAATGAGAATAAAGGACAACCGTTTATAAATTTTGTACGAGATATTGATCGCAAGCTAAGAAAAAATATTGAAGCTTATGATTGGAAAAGTTTTAAGTTATAATAATAAAACAGGGAAAGAAATCATACGATTTCTTTCCCTGTTTAGATATGATATAATTTATATCATAGTGAGGCATAAATGGTTTGGACGCCAGACTTCGCTTCTATATTGATTTAATTGAAGAAACGGTCTGACTTCTATGTCGGGCCTTTTTTCATGCCACGATTAGAAAGCTAGCTTTTAGCTAGAGGTCAATCACTTTGCTGCCATGATAATGGTCGCCACAAGTATGCCAAAGGAAATCATTAACGATAACACTTTGAATGTACTCATATTGA
>OGCU01000462.1_pt1 | contig 18837 bp, 18 predicted proteins | sample 1570251 | NCBI WGS metagenome assembly OGCU01 (sample SAMEA2582182, study PRJEB24529) | metagenome | biome: Human gut stool | place: China | collected 2011
GGCATAAAGTGCATTTAACTCATTACAAATATAACAATAACACATTCATGAAAAACTTAAAAATAACTAAGATGCATGATTAAGGAAGATAAGAAAACTTATCGAAAAAATAGCCGCCCAACTTTTTGTTAGGCGGCTTCTTTTTTATGCTTATATGATTTTTATGCGATTGCTATACAATTTCCATGTGAGTCCTATACGACCTCTACATAGTCCTACTTATACATGTAAAATACATACTTATCTAATGCTCTTTTGTATTCTTCTATGGTTTGATAGGTCACGGTACTATCTTTGATCCAATCTTCAAATTTTAGATCTGGTCCACTATAGCCAAAATCTTTGTAGGTCTTCCATATGCCACCATGTTGTTCTTCGTATTGTTCCCAGCGTGCTTCGCCGAAAGTAGCCAAAGAAAGGGCCTTGTGATAATGTTCTTTAGCTATTTCTATATTTCCTAACGTTTCATTAACTTGAGCTATTAGATAGCAGTCGAAGAAAGGCCATCTATACCCACTCGGCGCATCCTCCATAGGTTTTTTCTTATTAGGAATAGCCATATCAAATTCTTTTTTATATTTTTCAGCTCGTTGGATATCTCCAAAGTGAACAGCTAGCTTAATCATATAGTTAGCACATAGCTCATAGTCATTTATACCATAGAAAATAGGTATGTAGTCCTGTTGTTCCCATTGTTCTGCCATTTCATTCCAAAACGCTTTATCAATATCGTCTAAATAGAATGTCCATAATGCTTTTAACCATAAATAGAAATCTCTGTTAGAATAATTTTCACAATATTTACCATCTTCACCGTATAACAGTATATTCTTTTGTACTTTATAATCTGAATCAATTCCTAATATTGGTGGATATAGTTCTTTAATATAACGCTCATAGCCAAGTTGATTATTGGTTTCTACATAATAATGTAGCAAAGCATAGCGTAAATCTTCTATATTAAAAGCATGTTCTGGATCGTCTAAATTCTCAAAAATAGAATCCATCTGTTCTTTATACAAAACTGGATCTTGCTGTTGCATAACCATTAAATCTTGTAGTATTGGCTCTATTCTTTTATCTCCTAAACAAGCATAGGCTAAAGCTCGATACCACTGAGATATGCGAGATACTTTCACCAAATACTCAACTTGCCAAGTATCTGTTGCAGAAATTTGTACCTTTGCAAGTTGAGTATCTAACTTATCTACAATCGGTAAAATAGATGCATACATACGTCTATTAAAGGCATGTCGACATGCGTCAATCATACAATAAAAGGTACAGCATAGACGCACGTCTAGAGTTAGTACTTTTGCTAAATCTTGCTGTTTATAGATATCTCGTCCATCCAAACGTTTTTCATATATCTCCTCAAAAATGGACTGAACTACCTCATCATGAGTGAGTATAAAGTTAAGATAGTCCTTACGTTGCTCATTTTTTGGAGATAACTGAACTAATAGCTTTTCTCGTGTAAGGTCTTTTACAAGGTTATCTAGCAAAGGTTCTAAAAGGTACTGTTTCTCATAGCCGATTACCCCATCGTCATAGGATGGAAATTCATCATTATAAATACTAAGAATCTGTGAATAATCATGTACAGCATAAGCATCTAATAATTTATCTATCCAAATATTACATTCATCATAAATGGATATGCTAAAGCAGCTCCGACCAAACATAAAACACTTATGTAAACTACAACACATCTCACAGATAAATGCATCCTCTGTTAAAGCTGCTAACTGTTCACTCTCTGTATCTCCTTCCATGGCTTGTACCATGTAAGCGCCAAAGGCATCAGCAATCAATAGAAACTCTGAATTAATTGTCGTAGATTCGTCCATGGTATAGGTATTGGAGATTGAAGAGACCGACAATGGAGATGGTACTGCTTCACGCTCGAGATCTTCCAAAGTTTGTTGTACTGTTGTAACAGATACAGGTGTATCAAGATGAAATGCACCGTCATAATGGCCGAAAAAAGTATCCGGTGAAAAGTAAGCCTTTAAAAAGTATCTTAGCATATGATCGAATATATACTGTGTCTCCTCTTTAGAGGATTCATGTGTTGGGAATAGCAGCTCACGACCTTGATGGCTTTTATACATAGGATATACTGTATAGTATCCCTCACGACGTTCAGATAACAACGGCTCACCATTATAGGTACCATCACGAATAAATTCTGGTAAACAATTGATAACTTCTGTTCGTAACTCCGCTATAGGCTTTCCCCAGTCATTGCAAAGTGCTTTTACAAAAGCCCTAATACGTTTGCGCTCTAAATCATAATATTTTCGAGCTGTCTCAACATCCTCTTCTTCGCCAGATGAGAAGCTTCCATCTAATATATAATAATCCAAAGCAAGCAAAAATGTCGTTCTTTCCTTTCCTTCTATCGGTGGAAACAACGATGGTCGAATAGCATTAAATATACCTGTTGTACTTAAAGTTAAAAACTTCATAAATCCTCCATATCCGTAATACTACATAATAACAAACTCTCTTTATTCAAACGGTTTAACATATAACAACTAGTGCTTCGATTATTACAATCAAATCCTGTTTCTTTACTTTTTACTTCTTTATTTCTCTATTTCTTTATTTACTACCACCCTATGCAACCGCTTTTGCTTCAACAGCCATTACGGTTATCCCTAGCTTTCGCAGATGGTTAATAACCTCAGGATTGTCTTCGTAAAAGCATAGTTCCTCTGGTTCACAGTCAAAGAGCACACAGAAATCTTGCACCGCATGGGATATATCGTTCTCTGTTTTATTGCTAAAGCGTATCGCCCTATAATCAGTAACCATATGGTGTCTTAGTAACATGCGGATCCGTTCAGGATTAGCCGCTGTCCATAAGGCACAACGTTCACTTCCATACGTGCTGAGCACACGAGCTACAGAGTCATTTAACTGAGACATATCCAAGTGGCTTTCTACATACGCTTGTTTTAGGGTAGCCATATGAACTAAGTCATACTCTGACAGCTGGGGATACCATTCCTGTACGATTTCACGGGTAATACGTGGCACGACCTTACGAGGTTCTAATGCCATATATGCCAAAGCGTGTACATAACCAGCTGTATTTAATTTGTCGGTAAAAACCAATGTATTATCTACATCTACAATGTGAAACATAAGAACCTCCTTTAGTCATCTATATCAAAATAGTTTTTGCTGCGCCTCTAGCGCTGGATTTACAAGGCTTGCCAGGTCTTCCACCGTTACCGATATAAACCCTGCTGCACCTATCCCAGTTGGATTTGTCACCAATTGCCGCGCTTTTTGTTGTGAAAGCAAGCTACGGTTCAGTTTCATTTCTAACACTTCGCTATCTGTCGTTTCATCATACATAGCACAAGCAAGATGTCCGTAAGAATGTGCTTTTCCCATAGCATGACGGGACCCACTATCTCCATCACGGCCTTCATAGCTTGCGATGAGTAGCACAGCCTTGGCAAATAATGCTTGCAACCGATTTCGCTCCACATAGCGGTTAATAGCTTCATGACGACTGCGAGGACCATTGTAATATTCAGAAATAACAAGGCCACCTTCCTCTACAATTCGATGAGCCATCTCTCGATGGGCTGCCGGCGAAATCGCATCTAATGGTGAAGGCAAGATAGCAATTGTTTTTCCACCACAATCCATGCAAACCGTATGCCCAATAGCATCGCAACCTTTTGCAAGGCCACTCACGATATGCTGACCGCGCTGTACTAATTGCTCAACAATCTTGCTTTCACGAGCAATTATGTCCTCATTCGGCGTTGTATAACCAATGACCGCCACATTACGATTTAAGTCGCTCAACAGAGACAAGTCACCCTTGTAAAACAAGAGATAGGGACGATCGCCCTTAGGGGCGCTTTCATTAATAACAGGAAAATCCGCATCAAAGCAGCATACCGCACCGTCCATCCAGTCCATGTCATCTACCGCAACGGATAGTTCATGCACTACATCATCGATGTTGGGAATGTCACTCATCATAGCGAGGAATTCATCCTCTGTTTTCCACGTATCGTGAAAGCTCTTTCTCGTTGTAATGCGACTCGTCGTATTATGGACGGCCCAGATTTTTAAAGCTATCGGTGAAATGTTCATATTATGCCCCTTTTCTATAAGAAGAACGACGGTAGGTATATGCTACAGCGTAGAATACAACACGAGCTGCGCCCGCATCATACAACGCTTGAATACAATCCTCATCAATATTCACTGTTTTCGTATAAATATCATCAATTAAAATAACAGTTTTGCCTCGAACTGCGTTGCTATCAATATGACAAGTGTCATTCGTAATCCCTACATAGGGCTCGCTACCGCAATTATCAAAGCCTGGTAAAAATTTATGAATATGTGTTGTCTTCGTATCTGTATGCCGCGTAATACATCCAATGCCATCAGTGATACCTGCGTATCCGTTGGCCTGTAGTATTTTGACACACTCTTGCACCGCATCGCGGAAGCCTAACTGATTAGGTGACATAAAAGCTTTAGATCTTGGTACAACGGCAATCACCGCCTCCTCAAGGCCTTCCGCTTTCATAATATCGGGAATATCCCTTCTCACTCTATCATACACTTCCTGACGGGCAGATTTTAGGACACTAGGACAATAATTATTCAATGTATTTTTTAAGGTATTAAGAAAATCAGGATTTCCCGGCTCACGATAGCGTAAATACAAGTCACGGTAATAACCAACACAATCACGAGATAAGTATTCATTGCTAGATAAAGTAAAAGGTCTAACTAACTGTTCCATAAGAACCTCCATGTGTACAAACTACATATAACAAAACTTCAAACACTGTTAAACCTGAGGGACGGCCATCAATAAATTTCAAGCCGTCAAAGACGGACTTCATACCTAAGGGAGGCATAATGTGTGTAGAGAGGAGAAAATTTTATTTAAAAAGGAGAATTATCATTATCATAGAAAGGAGGTAAAATGACTACTCGATGTTTCGCCCCTCAGGCTCAACTTGTGTGTTCATTATACGGATTAAACGAAAATGGAGATAATCAAAAAAACTAGGAACAAAAAAGAGGCCTCAAAGCCATCTATAACAGATGCCTTTGAGACCTCTTTGATTGATAGTAACTATATTTTAACTCCGATTGAGTTCAGTTGTATTAGCTATAAACTCTATTTATTTTGTAATGTCACACGCACTTGGCCAAGACCTTGGCTAGATAATCTACCTATACCGCAATGTTGCCCGAAAAGAGCTAAAATAGTGATTAGTTGATTTTCCTCTTCTGTAAGTTTAGAGATATTAAAAGTAAATTTACCTACAAAACCAGTAAGACCACGATCACGACCATAAAACACGCGTTTTGTATGACCTTCCCAGCGTTCAAGCCTTACTTTGTCAGCAACAGTCCGTATTAAATCCTTGTCTAATACATCCGTCATATCACCAGCATTCCATTTGTCTACGAGAGAAGAAAAAATAAGACTTGATGTAGGAAACGTTATATCTCCATTTGTTCCATTAAAGGACGTAGGCATCATCACCTCAAAGGTAATCCGTTTTGCCTGTTTTGTAGAGAGACGGCGACTGATGAGCTCAAGTTCATTATCGACTTTCAAAGGTAAATTGAAAGGTGCTCCATACCGAATGCCTATAATAGCAGTACGTAAACGTCCGAAGACGACCTCCATTCCCTCAGGTATACCCTCTAATAATCTCCATAACTCACTATGCCATACAGAAATCTGTAAATATAAGATATCCCCACGTCGAATAGAATTGTCTTGACGGGATTCTTTGAAGGATAACTGCACTCTAAAGGGTTTTATCCCTTCCATATCATGCCACCATGTAGCCTCATCTGCATCTATATGACTAAGAATAGAGAAAAGTGCCGCGTGTAGGTATCGCCCAGGAAAGGCAGGCAAGCTGCCTCTATTCTGGGCTTCTAAAGCTATTGTAACTGTTCCAAGCATTATTTAGACCACTTTTCAATAAAGGCTTTAGGCGTATCTAACTTACTACGGAATCTGATACGAGGATCCATTTTATTATTCTTAATAGTCATCATAGAAATACCATCAGTCCAGTTTTTAGCTGCATTTAGACCATTTGCAATATTCCAGTCTAACATCATGAACAAATCATCTAGCATAGCCTTATAAGAGGATACATTAGAACCTAGTACATTATCTCTGTATTGAGTGAAGGCATCTACATACTCACTAGTCGTAGTTGTGCTCTCTCCAGTATTCCAAGTATCACAGTCGAATAGACTGCCATAGCGTTCTTTACTATCGAAAACGGTTACAGCAGATTCGAGTTTAACGCTACCAAAACCGATAGATTTTCCCATACCGAGTTTATAGTATGTACGGCGATTACCTCCAGAGTAATGATCTAAATCTAGGGACATCAACAATGCACCTAACTCAACACTGCTTAACCGATCAAAATGGATACGACTTGTAAAGGTAACACCAGTATCAACTGGACGGATTTTACGAGTACCTTTAATCGCTTTTTCCTCTTCTGTACGAGTCCACGCTTTTGCTTTAGCTAATGGTTGATGCCAGTACATTTTATACCCGCGAATAGATGCCCCTTCATGGCCCCAATGGTTATAAGTAGAGTGATTATCTACATCTTGCTCCAAATATAATTGGAAGGATGTTGGGTTTGGTCCCATCAATGGGTGTGGATAGTCGGATTGGCACATTCTCACAGGGCCCACAACATGAGCATCGGAGAAGGATAATCTACCAGCCCAATTATCGCCATAGCCAAATACACTATCACAAAGATCTACACTATTATTATGTTGCTCTAATGTACTTGGCAAGTGGTCACTAATTTTTAAGTCATATGCTATACGATAGAAACGACCATGACCAAAATGCTCTACAATACCATCTTTTTCAGAGAAGAAACATGGGACTACAAACTTAACATCATTACAACGTGTATAATTCTTGGCTGCGTCACCAGATTTACCAACTTTTTTATCCAATAGGTTTAATGTACCACGGTTTTTATCGTCTTTGTAACTATCGATACATTCTTGAAGAATCGGAATACGCTTACCTTCAAAATTACCAGGTCGAGTAATGCGCATGTAAGATTTTTTAGAGTTCATTCTACCTGTATGGATATTTACATACTGATCATTCCAGTCAATAGATGGCGTATCTTTCTTCTTTTGCATTTCATAATCGTCAGAATACGACATTTTTCTAGATTCACTAGGTACAGCAAAATAGTTATTGTCTACAGTCTGAATGATAAAGCCAGGTGTTGCTTTGGTAGCAGCTTTCAGTTCACCTTTGCCATTCTTTTCCATCCCTACCATACGAGAAGCGTAGTATTCTTTAAGGGGTTTAATAGAACTTGCAAAATCACGGAAATACAAATGTCTATCTTCGAAATCACCAAGACCTGTGCCTCGTTGGTAAGGTCTAAAGCTACTAGCCGTAACAATCTTAAAGATTTGTTTTACCATCCCCTTAAGGCTGGCCCCTGGAATTGTAGGATTATCTTGACCACCATAAAATTCAAGTGGTGTATCCTCGTCTTGTTTAGACGGCCCCCCAATAAATAATGGTGTTTCAGTCGTAATCGTAAGGTCGATATAGCCTGTATGTGTATCAGCTTGTTGTACATGATCACAGTATGCTTTGAGTACATCTTTTGTAACCCCTTCAAAGTGACCATTGTAAAACTCAGCTGGAATTACATGCTCTGGCAAACGAACAAAGTTGTACGCTGCGCTTGCTGGCTCACTTGGGTATTTGCTGTTACCACCGCTGCGATTACCACCTTGATTATTGTAGGAATTACTATAGCCACCGGAGCGATTTTGCCCGCCACGATTGCCACCGGAATGTCTTTCATTGGCTACTTTTTCAACATCCATCCCTGGGTTATTTCGTGCAAAGAAGGCCGCACTAGCAGCATGTCTATTTTTACTTTTACCTTTACCAGCCATACTAGACCTCCTTAGCTTCAATTTTGACATATCGATAATCTGTATAGCTCGCTTGATGATTATCTAAATAGCCAATGTAATTACGTGTCGTTAAATAACAGTATTGTTTTGTAGTGGACACAGGAATAATTTGTGAAAGTTTACGGCCTGTATCAACTAAGCTTGTAAAGCCTTCTACTCGGTTCAACTGAGTACGACCTGCATCAACTTCACCAATCATACGAGAGGAAGAATCAACATATGTTACAGGTTCACCAGCTTCATCGTTAATATAACGATACACAACCTCACCATGTTGTACAGTGAGACGCAATTCTTCCGTTTCATTAAAGATACGCATATCTTGTAAATATGCCAAGTCTACATCAGTTGTTCCATCAGAAAATTGGAACCCACCTTGTTTGTAATAGCCCCATTTAACTTCATGAACAGACCACGTAATAACTAGGCCATCTTGTTTCATCTGTTCTTTTGCTACAGCTAGTACGTTCACATTAGCTGTAGGACCACATGTGCCGCAAGTACGTGTATATACACCTTCATGGCTATGTAATTGTTTACTCATGAGCACCCTCCTTAGCTAACATTGTATCTTCTGTAGCTTGATGTAACGCTTGAACCAAAGCTTCAAGTTTAGTGGCTTCACCTTCCGTAACCTTACCAGTACCATCGATACCATAGCTTTCACCATGATATTGAACAGTAACAGAGTTACCTTTAATACGGCCATAACCGATTGTACGATTAGCACCCAACGTAATTTGACCGGTCATAAGGTCTTTTACGAGGAGTAGCACAAGGCCCGCTTCACTATCACTACAGTCTTTAATAGTCATACGCAATGGGAATGCTAACTGTTTACCTTTCCCCTTACGTACAGGATGGTCTTGGAATAAAGCACCGTTCATGGCACCACCTGTGAAACGGTCCACGCGAATGCGAGGTTGTTCCTCTTGAATAAAGGATTTATCAAAGTAAACTTCATCTACCATGACACGACCTTTACGGCTTTCATTTGTTTTTTCAATGCTATAGCCAAAGAGTGTATCTACCGCTTGATTGCTACGCCCTAATGCCTGTAATATACGGCTACAATGGTGACGTAGTACGCCCTTAATGGATGTACCTGGAATAAAGAGAGCAACGGACTTATCTTCCCAAGCCTCTTCGAAGATAGATTTAATAAGAACGGTATCTTCTAAGCAGCATTCCATATCGATAACAAGATCTTTATCGGCAACCATGCGTCGTTCAGGAATAGCAACAGTTGTACCAGCTTTGCGTAGTAACCACGCTTTTACGTGTTCTGGCTTAGTGAAATCATAATGCTCTAAAGAAATATCTTTACATGCTACACGGCCTAAACCATTTACCGTACGAGCACCAATGGAGATACCATTTTTAAGTAGATTTGCTAGTGCCACAAGAGCTCGCTCAATTTTATCTACCTGATTTTCGTGGCATTGACGGATTATGCAATCGATACGCAACTGACCAGTCGCACCAGATTCGATAACTTCAAAGTCATATTTGGCACCATCTTCAGTAACACCACGCACATCGTCCATACGGATACCGTCACGAACGATAATATTTGTATTATCTAATGAAATATCGTTGATCTGTAATGCACTTTGTGTCCCTTTATCATCAATAGATCCAAACAATACATCTTCAGAAATAGGTTCAAGACCTTGAATCGCTTGACGTAACACACCAGCTAAGGATGTGCCTGGAATGAATGGTTGACCATCGTGATAGGTTACTACAATATCATCTACCGTATCATTTAAAATATCATTACTAACACCAGCTCGAATAACGAGAGGGCTTGTGAGTTTGACAGTACCAGTTAGAGTGTACCGCCCCATTACACTTGCAGAGTTTAACATACGACGGTCCTCCTTACTTAATCTTTCTAATATGTCTAAAGAAATATGTCCAATATTCGTAGGCCACTACATTTGAAAGTTTTTGTTTATCGAGACCTACCATATCAACTAATTCAGTAGGAATTTCGTAATATGTACCACTTTCACCTGATTTTGCCAAACAAGCCGCCACTAATGTAGGAGCATCAAAATCGATGATGTACTCCATCAAGTTAACTCGTTTTGTTTCACTGCGTGTATAGGCATGCTCTAAATGGAACTCGCGCAAATTCTTTTCAATCACTCTTGGCTCATTCTTCTTTTGGCCTTCTGCCTTCTTATCTTCCAAGAATTGTTGTAATTGCTTATGACCTGTTTCATGATTTGTGCCTAGCTCAGCTAATAGTACAGATGCAAAATGCTTAGATACACCTGCTCTAATCATGGTGTGTTTAATATACGCATCTACATCGTGAGCAGCACGCAAACGAGCATTTACAATAACTTGTTTCTCCAATACCTTTTTACCGATATCTTGTGTTGACGTATGTAAAGATTTGAGCTTAGGCGCTTCTTGCTTACCTAGTTTCACCATCTTGAATTCACCAGGAGTCCACAAACGACCTTGACCATAGCCCTCTTGAAGACGTGTACCTATGCCGTTATACAAGATATGTTGTAATGTATTTAAATCATCTTGAGACCAACCAGATGCCTTTACAAGCTCTACGATACTACCAGCAGCTGCAGACGCTTCAGCACTACTACGAACACCCCAAATACTATTGAAGCTTTGCTCCTCTTGGTAAGAGGCAAACACCGCGCCTACAGAGATATCTGTACCAAGTGATTGTACTGCTTGTGCCACTACATGGCCAATAGATTCATTACCTAATACTAATGGCGTATGAAGGCGTACATATACAGAATCACCATTGTTTACTGGCGTTGGAACAGCTGTAATATCACCAATTTCAACGAGGCAGTGACCATATTCAGTACGACGAGAACGACCAATATGACAATCTAACTGTTTCGGGAATTGACGAACAAACTCCTCTAATGCTGCTTTAGGTCCCACTACAGAACCAACAAACACTTGATTTGGCTCAAGATATTCATAGTTAAAAATATTGCCATCTTTACTGCGACCTTGTACACGTTCTTGTTCTAAGGAACGAGACATATGCAATTTAATAGCTGTTTCAATTTGTACAGGGCTGCATTCTTTACCATCTATAACGACAAAACCTTTAACGCCTTTAAAGCCTAAAAGATCTTTACCTGTATAGAAGTCCACTACAGCATCGCTGGCATAGCCGTCTGCATTTTTGTTCTTTTGTAAGCTTAACGGTGCTGGGAAAGACGTACCTTTTGGCGTATCTTTATAGGCCGCAACAAAGCGTAAATCACCATAGAATAACTTCATAAAATCTTGATTTTTATGAGCTTCTCTACCAAGTTTATGGGAAGAAATAAACTGGGATGCAAAAAGGCCACGCAATACTCGACCATCAATGAAGCCACGCGTAGATGTTAATACACCTGCTGTGGAGGAATTCGCAATAAGTGTTGGGGATTTAACGGTAATCGTAATATTTACTTGTTCCATAATGTACCCCCTAATGTTTCTAAATCAAAAGATGTATCATCAATTGTGCATTCCACTTGACCAAAACCACGGTTACGTTTGCCACCAATACCAGTCAAATTACGTACTGCACATGCTAAAATCAATCGTTCTGTTTCTGTCATATCTTCCACACCGATTTGACCACTAAAGGCAAGGCCTCTGTTGAGAACGCGAGAGTTATGTAATGTGCCTTCTAGCGCTGTACCTGTTACTTGATCAATAGATGTGTAATAACGCATAGATGTGTACTCTTCAAGAACACGATCCTTTGTAAATACAGCTGGATATTGTGCTTCAAGAGCCGCTAATTCATTAGCTACCACATCATAATCGGCAATGGTTAAATTAGAAATAGATAATCTAGGGTTATCCTCTGCACCTTCAAGGCGATTAAACAATACCTTTACATCATCAATGGTAAAAGTATTCAACCCTGCAGCGTGCATCATTTCAGCTACTTCAAGGGCACTTTCATATAAAACACCACGCACACGTTTAGCAGGAATAAAAGGAATTCCATAACGATCATGAACGATGGTGCTGTCCGTATTCACATCGCCTTGGCCGGACATAAGCATCGTTGGCGACAATAATTTAATAGTTAATGTGTACATACTTACTCCAATCCAGGCAATATATAATCCATTAATTCGATAGCATCTACATACGGCGTACGCATTTCACCATTTACCTTAGCCCATAGTTTTTCTTGGAAAGCATCCCACCCAGCTACAGTAGGCATAGATTTATTAGTATTGCGTAACTGCTCGAGGAATACAGTCCACATATGTTCATTGTCTTGTAATACGGAGCGCAATTCTTTAACTTTATTTTGCGCCATAACCTTGCCTTCATTAAATTGAGCGGTACAATCTAATAATTGATGTAAAGCTTCCATATCTTTTGTTGCTGCACTGTCTGTCCCACCATATACACGATATGGACCAAAGTGCATATTACCTGTTAAGCTACTGTATTCATTAGCGAAGAACTGCTCTAAGGTAGGTGCTGTTTCACCATGAAGGAAGGCAAAATCTATCCAGCAAGATTCATTAACCTTGTGTGCTGCATTATATCCACGCATTTTAGATTTAGCATTATCACAAAGCTGCTCAGCCATTTCATAGCCTCTAAAGAATGGGTAAGACGTTGGAATTACAGCAATACCTGCACAAGAGGAAATAGACATACCATCTTTGTCACTCAACAGCTGTTGCATTAAGTAGTGGGAGGCTTGCACTGCAATACGGGCATTACAAATAAAAGTAATATCGTCACCGCCAACAATGATTGGACGGATTGGCAACATATTTTTAGACAATTCAAGATTTTCATCAAGAACATCATATTTATCAACAATCCATTGCACTAAAGACTTAAAGCTTTCCAATGTTTTAGTCGCTACCCGTTTAGAAAGAGCACTGCGTTCCTCTAATGTTTTACATTGTCTAAAATGAGCACCCATGTTATTACCATCAATATGAACAATAGCAATATCATTGATACCTGTTTTACTCTTATCAGTGGATTTATTTTGACCTAAGTCTTCAAGCTCAGATGGGAATATCCAGTCAGTTGCTTCCGTACCAAATAAATCTGTTTTTAAACGGCTGTTCGCTGCATCAAAGGCTTCAAATTTAGATGTAAAGGATGTGGCTACTAATCGTTTTTCATTACCAAAACTTTGCGTAGTATCCGCTACATCACCACTAAAATCACAAATAGTCGTCAAACCTGTGTTAGCAGGATGTACAATTGGATTCAATGTAAATTGGTTGGCTTTCAATTGTTTATATAATTGACCAAGATCCGTGGAAAATTGTGTTCCGTCAAGAGTAATGTGACCAGTTGTAGCCCCCACTTTTAGACCTGGATATTGCACCAAGACTTGAGTGGTAAATTTCTTAATGATGTCTTGAACCAAACTTTCATGTTCATTTTCTACGAGAACGAGAGCATTACCGCCACCAATATACGCAACATATACGGGTTTTGGAAGAGATGTAATACTATCACTACGAGTCAACCAAGATGTAGCGTCTACCTCTACCCCCAGTTTCTCAATGATTTCTTTACACAATACATCCTCAAACAATCTATCCACAATAAACGAGGCTCCTACATTGGCCTTCAATTTATTGTTTGCAAAAATGTACTTTTGAATAGACTGCACATCAAACAAAATAGCATTTACTTGCATAGGCTCACTCCTTACCTATTAACACAACATTTATAAATGACAATATTCCCGAAATTGAACAAACTGAAAGTTGACGATTTTCTCATTTATGCCTGCTTCGTAAGATTCACTGACCAAACGCTCGCTAGTCGCAGCTAATACAGTAATTCCTACCGCTAATAATCGCTCCACTAACGCATGGCAGTATATGAACTCCCCTTGGCACAACACAGCCTGTGGATTGAGAGCAATTATCCTCCCTGCATACTCCTGTACGAACCGACCTATTTCATTAGAAGATAATGTTGGATCAATGAGAGGAAATGGTATATCTACCACCTCGCCATATTGATGAGCTGCTGTCAACTGTTCATCCGACCAATATTGAGAAGGATGATTTGTATGATTGATAAACATAACCACTCCTCGCTATGCAAACCACAAAATTCATTTTTTATTCATCTTTAATAATAGCAAATCGTGTGAAAAAAAGCACCCATAAATATACGATTTATGAAAGATTTTTCACAGTTTATAAATCGTATAGAATTATACGAATATATAGGCTGATATTATATTTTCATATACGTATCAGCCTATACTATTAAGATATATTCTCACATTCTGTGGTGACTACTGTTTCATCTAATGATTTAAGATACGACATAAAGGCTTGTGTTTCCCGTTGAATCCATTTTCGTGGTGTTATATTACCTAAGCGAGACAACTCAGTTGTCATATAGGCTTCGTAAAATTCTATCCATTTCTTATTGGCCTCTTTGGATAAATAACAGCCTCGTTCTGATATATCAAAATCTTCAGGGACTATCATGTGACGATTCAATAGCTTTAATACAAAACGATCGATTATATCTTGTCTAAATATATCCATCACATCGTACACAAAACTATCCTTCCGATTATTGGTGCTATGTAAAACCCCAATGCGTATATCTAAACCGGCTGTTAGTAAACAGGCACGAACTTCACGCTCTAAGAAGGAATAACCATAACTCAAAATAGCGTTCACAGGGTCTGGGCTAGGATGCCGTTTTCGCCCTGAAAATTCCCATGGTTCAGATAATACATGCCCTAATATAGAAAAATACGTCCGAGATGCTAGACCCTCTATACCACGTAATCTATCTACCTTTTGGGTTCGCTCCACACGTTTCAACAATGCCTTCAACGTTTTATGTACGGCCTCAAAATTAGGAATAGATTTACTTTTCTTATACTGATTTAACAAGGATATGTGTCCTTTAATCTTGCGTCGCACAATATACTTAGCACCCGCTAAGGCAAATTCTTGATTTTGAAAGCGTTCTGCTTGCCACAACAAGCGTTGCAATGTTGTATGTTCATCCCCTAGAGTTCCTACAAGCTGATACTTATGATCCACAAACTGAATGAGAGAACCTTGCTTTACTAAAGAAAACATCACTTGTGTAGAAATTTGTATTGTTCTACCTAATACAAGGTTTGATAAGGTCGCCATAGGAACCTCTTTAATAATGGAGTGGTCCTTCTCAAGTACTAATAGACCTCCATCTTGTCGTATCGATATGCCAGGTGTCATTACATATAGAGTTTCTAGCATCACAACCTCCTACCATTAATTAAATAATCAACATCGTATCCTCTGTTAATGGAATCGTTTCATTACACCATATAGGTATCTTGGCCGTATCAGAAATAGAGACGATAAGGAGTCTCCGCGTTTCATCACCTTGCGTTAATACCTCAAGCTTTTTAGCAATCGTCTCTACTCTAACATGAGCATGAACACATAAAAATACACTATACTGCACACGATAACAGAAGGATTCTAAATACTTGACCACCTTATTTCTAGTTTTAGTATCGGAAATGTCATAAGAAATAAGATACCGCATCAGAACCTCCTAACCCCATTTAGTCTCTATCGTTATCACCTGTAAGTGCATCAAATATCATTAGAAGTAAAACCCCTATAAAAAACATAGCTACAAAGCCAGTCATGTTAAACGCTCCTTTTCTAAACAACAATCATAGAAGCTGGTCTTTCACCATAGGTGTTATTATCCTTATCCCCTGGCATCAGAATTAAACCGACTTTTACTAAAAGCATAACTTTAGCTAGCGTTGGCACAAACAATGCTATGATCGCCGCCGCAATGTAAATAATAGCCAAATAGGTAGGCCCGTTTAAATCATGAATACGACGCGACGCAATCGCTAATTCACGGATAACAGAATAACCTATGATTAACCAACCTAATAACCAGAAAATTTTTGACACATACGCAAGACTAATACAGACACCACCAATATAGCCAATACCAAAGATCATTAATAAATTCATAAAATACGACCGACGATTCATACGCCCTGACAAGGACAACATAGACTTCAATTCTTGTCGAAAGTTTTCCATTATACCCTCCTTAATAGTCATGCCGTGATGGCAATACAAACCAAACTAATAAAGTTAACAACAACATTGCCATATACTACCTCCTGTAAACGATCTATCAAACTTGTTGAGTTAATTATACGAACGATACGGAAAGTGAACTAATCAGAAAAACTAGGAATCAAAAAAGAACTGTATCTTTGTGTTATACACAAAAATACAGTTCTTTTAGGTTATGTTGTTTTAAAGTTAGATAACTAGCAAGCTTTGAAGCATACCATAAACGGTAAGGGCTGTTGCAACGCAACTCATACAGGGTTAAAGGCTAAAAATGTAACGTTTCAATACCGTAAACGGCAGGTACTATTTCCTCATTAGTTTTGTTTTACCTTCACTTCGTTCAGGTAAGAGAAGTGCGGACATCTTCGGCGCATACCACAAACGGTAGGCACTGTTGCAACCAAAGGAACAAACCGCATTTGTAAATTGCGTGGCAGTTTCAATACCATAAACGGTAGGTGCTGTTGCAACAAATCCTGTTGAAGATGTAAAAAAGCAATAAGAGCGGAGTTTCAATACCGTAAACAGTAGGTACTATTTCCTCTTCACCTTTGTTTTACCTTCGCTTCGTTCAGGTACTTGAGATGTGCGGACCTCATCGTCGCTTCGCTCCTCTGCTGTCTCATACTCTGCGACGCATACCGTGAACGGTAAGCACTATTGCAAACTCAAGGTTTGCTTGAAGCAGCTCGTTATGCTCAATTTATGTTTCAATACCACAAGCGGTAAGTAGTGTTGCTTCATCACCTTTGTTTTGCCTTCGCTTTGCTCAGGCACTTGAGATGTGCGGACCTCATCGTCGCTTTGCTCCTCTGCTGCCTCGCACCCTTCTGCGCATACCGTAAACGGTAGGTACTATTGTCAGATTACCTGTGTTTTACCTTCGCTTTGCTCAGGTACTTGAGATGTGCGGACCTCATCGTCGCTTTGCTCCTCTGCTGTCTCGCACCCTTCAGCGCATACCGTAAACGGTAGGTGCTGTTGCAACCTTCGCGCATTAGGAGATCCTGGCAAAATGTTTGGCGTGTTTCAATACCGTAAACGGTAAGGACTGTTGCAACTCCGAGGTAGATAGAGCTGTAGCGTTGATGCCTGAGGTTTCAATACCGTAAACGGTAAGGACTGTTGCAACACAGTCTTAAAAAATCAACTGTAAAACGCTTTTTCAAGTTTCAATACCGTAAACGGTAGGTGCTGTTGCAACAAATCATGCACAAGCGGGTCCGACTTTGATACAGATAAGTTTCAATACCGTAAACGGTAGGTGATATTGCAACACAGCTGTAGATGTTAACAATAACAGTATTTATGTAGAACCGTTTCAATACCGTAAACGGTAGGTGCGGCGATGCATATCAAAAAACAGAAGGCATTCTTACGTAGTTTCAATACCGTAAACGGTAAGAACTGTTGCAACTTAGATGCTCCGAGGAGGATCCACGCTTCTGTGGGTTTCAATACCGTAAACGGTAGGTGCTGTTGCAACTTGGTTGATGTTCCTGGCAAGGAATACAAAAAACTTAGTGCGTTTCAATACCGTAAACGGTAGGTACTGTTGCAACAGCGGAAGGCATTAGATTTCCGCATGCTGGCGAGTCATAGTTTCAATACCGTAAACGGTAAGGACTGTTGCAACTCATTGTCGGCAAGTGCGTTACGTCAAGGTAAACGCTTGTTTCAATACCGTAAACGGTAAGGACTGTTGCAACGGCTATTGATGAGTTGAAGATGATTCCTATCAGTGGCTTGTTTCAATACCGTAAACGGTAAGGACTGTTGCAACAAACTTGCCTTTGGCGTGCAATCCTCTTACGCTTATGAAAGTTTCAATACCGTAAACGGTAAGGACTGTTGCAACGAGATATATTAATTATTATCATCCTTTCTGTTGTACTAGCATGTTTCAATACCGTAAACGGTAAGGACTGTTGCAACCGACTAAGCGTCGTGAAGAAGTTAAAAAAGCACGGTTTCAATACCGTAAACGGTAAGGACTGTTGCAACTGCATGGAAAATCTCTCCTCGCATTAAGTTAAATAATGATGCGTTTCAATACCGTAAACGGTAAGGACTGTTGCAACATTGGATACTGTCTTATAAGGGAGGCAGTAATTTAGTTTCAATACCGTAAACGGTAAGGACTGTTGCAACTGGTGTTGTAACATACATTGTTGCACCAAAGATTGTTGTTGGTTTCAATACCGTAAACGGTAAGGACTGTTGCAACGAAATCAATCTTGATCTTTCAAAAGACTGTATCATGAGTTTCAATACCGTAAACGGTAAGGACTGTTGCAACGCAACAATTACAGCATTTCTTTTCGGTTCTAACGCTAATGGGTTTCAATACCGTAAACGGTAAGGACTGTTGCAACCTATATATAAAATTAAATATCGTCGCTCGCTGGCGCTCGCGTTTCAATACCGTAAACGGTAAGGACTGTTGCAACTCTTTAAGCAAGAAGCACAAAGGATCGAACACTGTCAAAGTTTCAATACCGTAAACGGTAAGGACTGTTGCAACTCTCTACATATTATTATTAATCTATATTGCTTAATGTAGAGACTTAGTTTCAATACCGTAAACGGTAAGGACTGTTGCAACGATGTAAATGCTTACTTGCAAGTGCGGGTTAGTTCCTGCACGTTTCAATACCGTAAACGGTAAGGACTGTTGCAACTTAAATTTGTTTAAGTAAAGTGGCCTCCGGCC
>OGCU01000465.1_pt1 | contig 18758 bp, 12 predicted proteins | sample 1570251 | NCBI WGS metagenome assembly OGCU01 (sample SAMEA2582182, study PRJEB24529) | metagenome | biome: Human gut stool | place: China | collected 2011
TTAATTTCTCATTTTTCCTAATATTTAAAAAGCATATATAATATGCGGATTTGTGCTACATTATAATTTGAAATGTATTATCATTTAGACTAATTATGACCTAAATTTACCTCAATTCCTTTCCCTATTGCTACTCATCTGTCAATATATCTATTAATATAAGTAATGGCCATTATTATACCGATAGTTTTTAAAGTATTAACTAAAATAAGACCTAAGGTGTACATAATTTATATATTATACTATTATATATAGAAGAGAATATTGTTATATTATTTATTCTAAAAGAACTTAATTAATAACTTATTATATAAGTATGTACTTATGAACTCTTACTTCTCTATGCAATATAATCATAATAAGAACTTCACGATCTTAATATGAAATATTGATTAGAGAAATCGTCATTTATATTGTTATCATAGGAGGATTTATGAGAACAGCTTTAACAGAACTTTTACAAATCGAATACCCTATTATCCAAGGCGCTATGGCTTGGGTATCTGAACACAAATTAGTATCTGCCGTTGCTAATGCTGGCGCAACAGGCGTTATCGCCCTCGGCGGTCGTGATGCAGAATGGACTCGCAATGAAATTCGTGCATGCAAAGAATTAACAGATAAACCATTCGGTGTTAACCTTATGTTGATGGCTCCTAATAAAGATGAGTTAGTAGATGTTATCATCCAAGAAAAACCTGCTTTTGTAACACTTGGTGCTGGTAATCCTGTACCATATATCAAACCTCTTCAAGAGGCTGGTATCAAAGTTATCCCTGTAGTTCCTTCCCTTAAATTAGCTAAACGTATCGAAGAAGCTGGCGCTGATGCGATGATCGTAGAAGGTATGGAAGCTGGTGGCCACATCGGTAGCCAAACAACAATGTCTTTAATGGAAAACATTTTACCTGAAATCTCTATTCCTGTAGTAGTAGCTGGCTCTATCGTTGATGGTCGTGGTCTTGCCGCTGCATTACTCATGGGTGCACAAGGTGTACAAATGGGCTCTCGCTTCTTACTTGCTGAGGAATGCCAAGCACACAAAAATATGAAAGAAGCCATTATCAAAGCTACAGATACTGATTCTGTTGTAACTGGTCTTCTCTCTGGCCACGGTGGTGTTCGTAGTTTAAAAAATGAATTTACTACTCGCTATTTAGCAGCAGAAACTGATGGCGTTACTACCCCTGAAGAACGGACAAAAATGTCTCAAGGCACTAATAAACGCGCTGCTATTGATGGCGATGTTGTAAATGGTGCTGTACAAGTTGGTCAAGCATTGAATCGTCTTGTAGCTATTGAGCCAGCTCATACAATCGTTCAATCTGTAATGAACGAAGCTATTATGTCTATTCGTAAGGCTCAACGCCTTCTTGAAATTGTTTAATGAATTAGGAGTACCATATGTTACCATTTCATGGAAAATATCCAAAATTAGATCCTAAAAGTTGCGTCATGCCCGGTGCTGAACTTGCTGGTGATGTAGAGCTTAAAGAATATGCATCTATTTGGCAAAACTGTGCACTTCGTGGTGACGTAAACAAAATTGTAGTAGGTCGTTATTCTAATGTACAAGATAACTCTGTTTTGCATGTGGACGACGATAAAGCATGTATCTTAGGCGATTATGTAACAATCGGCCACGGTGCAATTGTTCATGCAAGCACAATCGAAGATAATGTCTTAGTTGGTATGGGAGCTATTGTGTTAAGCGGTTGTCATGTTGGATCTGGCTCCATTATCGCAGCTGGTGCAGTAGTAAAAGAAAATACTGTAATCCCTCCAAACTCCTTAGTAGTTGGTATTCCAGCCCGTGTTGTTCGCACAGACGAAACACAAGTCGAACGTATTCACAATCAAGCTTTAAAATATAAACACTTGTGGACAATTGAATACGGTATGCTTCCTGATGCAGGTGGCGAGGAATACGATAAAAACGCCAAAATCGTATAATCACATATACAATAAAATTTGCACAAATAATCAGAACCACCCGTAAAACGGGTGGTTTTATGATTCGCGACTACGTCGCGAACCAGTCTAAAGACAATAACAAAAGCCGAGGCAATCACTGCCTCGGCTTTCATAATTTATGTGGTCTAAATTTTATTGAATTGTTGGTGCATAAATCGCTTGTCGAAGATCCACCCTACGATGTTCTTCCATCATCTTAGAAATGTCTTCTTATTCGGCAGGTTTCACGCGATTGTTGCCGTCTTTCATAGCTTCTTTCAAGCTAAAGATAACCATTTCATTCATGTAGAAACGCAATTCATCATCATGTACATTGGCCGTATTGCGATCCAAGATATCAATGATTTGTTGTGCATAGTCCCTTTTTTCATCGTCAGACACAGTCACATGATTCATAAAGAAGTCTTTATAATCATTATACAAACGATCTAACGCCATGCGTGCATAGCTGTCTTTCTTATAACGATGACTCACAATGTACCAGCTACGACGAACGTTCATATAATACAATGCATTATTGCGGTACCGTTCTTGGCCCTTCATAATACGAGAGTCGTCCATGATATATCTATCTTTTTGATCCAATTGGAATTGTGTGAAAGCATTCACTACTTCACGAACTTCTTCGCTAGGTACAGGAATAGCCACTTCTGCTTCAATCACGTTTAATGGTTCAGCTGGTTGTTCTGGCATCATCAAAGTATCCCGAGCCGCATCCGCCTGACCAACTGCACATACACAAGCAAGCGCCAATACAGGCATAATTTTTTTGAATTTCATACATCCTCCTTATGATGAGCCGCCCCCCGAAGGGCGGCTTTCACAATCCTTACATGAGCCATGAAGAACTCGAATATTCAGATTCGATTATTTTGTAAGACCTGCTTGTTGCATCAACAATGCAATTTGAGCCTTCATTTGTTCATTATCTTCCATCACAGAGGATAATTCATCAATACGTTTTTGCATACGTGCATTTTCATCCTTAACAGAAGACAACTCATGGAGGCTTTCTTGCATACGTGCATTTTCAGCTTTCAACGCTGTTACTTCATCTTGCAACACATAAATAGAACTGATAGGACCGCCCTTATAACGTTCAGGAACAGCTTTCTTCGCATCGGAAGTGCCGAATTTACGAGTTACACCGGCATTCACCATGTTATGGTGGCTACCTACGGACATCCCTACATGGAACATGGTATCTTCCGCCGTGTAATGTGCAATGCCTAGAGCCGCCGCCGTTTCACCGCGATAGTTGCCGATGCCGGCCATCACCTGAGTCGGTTCCAACGGATCATACTGAATAGGTTTCAATGCTGAAAGTGCCGCCGCATGAGCGCCCACACGTTGCGTTTCGCCCGCTACCGCATTAATGGCATTTGACAAGCCTCCAGTTGCATTTTTCAATTGATTTACATTAACCGCATCGGTACCGTTTACGCCAGGACCGACATTACTGATCGTATTGCCGCCGTTATCGAGACCGTCTTTTGTGAGGCTCACCTGATTGCCGCCGGCCGGAGTGATTGTCACGCCGCCACTGTTCATAACGGTTGTATTACCGTCAGCGTCCTTAGTCGTTACGGTTTCTAGACCTTTCAAGTCCTTCGCCATACGAACCTTAAGGTTATTGTTGCCGTCGGATACGACACCCAAATTATCTTCTGAGGTCAACTTATTGGCATCGGTAATGCCGCCGACTACATTCACCTGTTCGTTAAGCTGTTTCTTGATAACCGTACCGGTATCACCACCGTACTTCATACCATCATCTTTGGTTGCCACCTGATGTGTCTTACCGTTTTCATCCCGGTATTTAATACGAGTGATTTCGTTTCCGTTAAGGTCAGGATCGCCTTTATCAACGGTAATATCCGCATTGCGGCCGTCCTTACCACTTAAGCCGATGTGACCGACACCGTCTTTACCGGACATGGATACAGCATCTTTACCGTCTTTGCCTGTGATACCTACTTTGCCGTCTGTACCGTCAGCACCATTAGGACCAGTAATAGATACGCCATCTTGACCATTTTTACCAACTTTTACCTTATCAGTAGTTAAGCTGTCAGTCTTAAGGTTTTTCGCCATCTTGATATTAACATTACCATCTTGATCGGCTACTGTTTTAATATTTTCGCCGGAGTATTTATCGTCAGACTCTGTACCTTCACCTTTGATAGTAACCTTTTGGCCTAGATTACGGTGGAATTCACCTGTATTACCGGCAAAATCCATACCTTTTTTCGTGATTTCATCACCTAAGTTATTAATCTTATTATCTAAAGATTTGTGAGATTTTTGCAATTGGTCTTCTGTAGCAGCACGACCGCTTGTGATATTGGCAGGATCCCAATCTTTGTTTTCCAAACCTGTCACATAACCGTCTTTACCATCAATAGATACCTTACCTGCTGCAATCTTACCATCTTTACCATCGATAGTTAACTTATCACCAGCTTTAATTGTACCGTTTTCACCGTCAATTGTTACGTTGCCAGCTTTAATAGTACCTTTGTTGCCGTCGATTGTAACTTTATCACCAGCTTTGATGGTACCTGTAGTACCATCCATTGCGATTTGTTTCGTAGCATCAGAGCCCAATGTCACTTGATCTTTAAGACTTACTTCATAGTTCTTGGAACCATTCGCATTGGTGCTAGGTGTCACAGTAATATTATTACCTGCAGATACCGTTGTGGATGCAGCTGCTGTAGCTTTATCCAATTGAGATTTATTAACTGCATCGTTAGGATCCGTACCGTCGGCTACATTCGTAATCTTATTACCTCCGTTATCGAGGCCGTCCTTTGTGAGGCTCACCTTATTACCGCCGGCAGGATTGATTGTCATACCGTCACCGTTGATAACAGTGTTATTACCACCGTTTGTGAAAGTTGTAGATGTTAAACCCTGTAATTCTTTCGCCAATTTTACATTCAATGTACCGTTACCGTCGGATACAACACCGATATTATTGTCGGATAATTTAGCTGCATCAGCACCGCCTTTGATAGTTACGGTATCACCTAATTTTCTGTTGCTTACGGCACCGGTATCACCGGCAAAGTTCAAGCCTTTTTCAAGAGTTTTATTGATATCGGAGATATCCTGTTTATTCTTATTGATGTTCTGCGTATTGTTGGCGATATCTCCGGCATTTTTAGTGATGTTCTGTTTGTTACCCGCAATATCCTGTTTATTTTTGTCGATGTCGGATCTATTCGTATTAACTTTGTCGTTAACCTTCTTCAACTGATCTTCCGTAGCACCACGACCGGATACAGCCACCGGATTATCCACATTCCAATCCGTGTTCGTGAGACCGGTTACATGACCTGTATCACCATCTACAGTTACAGGGTGGGCAGCACCGACATTGATTTTATTGCCTAAACCGACAGTAAATTCTTTACCGCCATTCGCATTCGTACCTTCCGTTACGGTTACATTCGCATCCTTTGCTTTCACAGTGGATGCCTTCGCAGTACCGTTGATAGCTTTTTGTAACTGACCGTAGTTAACTGCATCATTAGGATTACTACCATCCGCCACGTTGGTAATCTTCTGATTGTTCGCATCAATACCGTTCGGCGTTACATAAGTCTTACCGCCTACAGTCAAGCCGTCATTGTTGATAGTCGTACTGCCGGCAGTAACGCTTTCTAGACCGGTTAACGTTTTCGCCAATTTTACATTTAATGTATCCGTTCCGTTGGATACAACGCCGATATTATTATCGGATAGTTTTGTCGGATCAGTCACACCACCGACAATATTCGTCTGTTCACCAAATTTACGAGTAAATTGATTAGCTGTAGCCGATGCAGCTTTCACATCACCAGCATATGCCACGCCCTTATCCATCTCCGAAGTAACTGCATGCAATTGACTGCCGTTGATAGCATCCGTAGAAGTAGCGGAAATACGACCTGCCGCTACATTAGTAACTGTCCGTTCCATACCTGTCTTGCCGACACTTACGGTAGATGCCGGATTAATACCTGCAAAGTTATGTACAGCCCCGTTAATGGTTGCGGAAGGTGTCGCTACAGCTGCTGCCGTTTCAGAACCGGTCCCCAGAGCTACAGCGCTTTCATTATCTACCTTTGTATTATTACCGAGAGCCACAGCATTTTTCGCCGTCACGGAAGCATTGTTCCCGAGAACCATAGCCCCATCAGCGGAAACATTGGAGTTACTGCCCACTACATAAGAATTATCGGCCGTAATACTGTTCTTATAGCCGAATGCACCGGACATATTACCTTTAACAGTACCGTCTGTAACAGTTGTAATTTTATCCTGATCGGCACCTGCACCACTACCATTTGCTTCCGTCGTGGTCATAACAGTAGCGGAACCGATGGTATTTCCTGCACCGATAGCATAAGCCTGATTACCGTAAATCGTATTCTTGGAACCAACAGCAGCAGACTCTTTCCCGGATTTAGAACCGTCTTTCATATCTAAACCGACCTGGTTCGTATCACCGATAGAGGATGAACGATCACCGTAAGCACCAACCTGCGTACCAAGAGCAAGAGAATTTGTTCCCCAACTACGTGTCATGATACCGATGCCGGTGCTGGCTACACCTTTAGTCAAAGAGTTGATACCGATTGCTGTAGAGCCTGTACCATAGGCTTCGCTCAATGTACCGATAGCCGTAGTTGCATCACCGATAGCCGCCGTATTTGCATATTTACCTTTTACATTAATAGATGCCGAACCAAGAGTGCCGGCGAATTTATCTTCAATTTCCTTGTTAAAGCTCTTTTTAATACCGTTTCCTGCAGCCAATTGAGGCACAGCTGTTTCCAATTCAGTACGAGCCATATCGATATCATCACCGCCGATGGCAACAGATGAATTACCAATAGCTCTTGTATCTGCACCGAGAGCAAGAGACTGTGTACCATAAGTTTTTGCAGTGCTGCCGATAGCTACACCTTGCGCATATTTAGGGTTAACAGTACCGCCATCATTCTTAATTTTTACATTTGTTTCCGCAGATGCACCGATAGCCACATCACCACGAGCACCGTAGGAAGCAGCATCCGCCCCCATAACAACAGCGCCGGATCCAGGATTACCATGATGCGTAGAAACAATACTCTTTGCGGAACGACCGATAACGATATCCCCGTTTTCCAAAGCTTGTGCCCCTTGACCTATAGCTACTGTACTTGTCGGGATATTCGTGCCTACAGTACTTTCACCAGCTGCTTTTGCACCTGTACCGATAGCAATAGAATTAGTACCCTGAGCATTTGTGCTATCACCAATTGCGATACCACCGTCATTTACAGCTTGTGCGCCGATACCATTTTTAATCGGTGCCCCCAAAGCATCGGTCGGAATCATAACGCCCGTCAACATAACGGCAACCGCTGTAACTCCTACCATTTTAGAAAATACAACCGACAAAGAAGACCGTTTCGTCATGTTCTTTGCCGTTTCCGCTACGACTACGTAACACCCCTTTGTACGATTCCAAATTACTTTAAAAACTCGATTCATCAATCTTACCCCTTTAAATCAAACTAACTATATCCACTTACATAAAAATTACAGTAACCAATCGATAATCACTTAGACTATATCGATTTTTTTAAATCATATAACTAAAATACCACATTTTACTGTAAAAGTAAATTTTTTTCATTTTATTTTCACATAATTATGCGTTCAAATTATCAACTTTCTCGATATATAAAAAATATCGAGGCACCGTTATTCGAACAGCCCTCGATATTCTTATATATACTATTAAATTATTCTATTGAAAAGAATATTCATCATTTAATACTTTTGTAGTAGCGATAGAAGAATATATTAACTATTACAACAACAGAAGGATCCAGAAAAAAACAAAATGGATGCCCCCTGTAAAATACAGGGAAGCATCCATGTGTTTAGATTACTATTTATCACTCTTTAGTTTTGACTGAATAATCTGCTCTACCATAAGCGCTGTACCCATAGTTAACGCTATAGGGAACAACATTTCTACAGAAAATCTTGAAAGCTCAAGCATAAATACACATGAGGTCATAGGCATTTTTTGTGCAAGTCCTAAAAATGCTACGGCACCGATAAAGGCAGCCATCCCCAATGATATAGGAGCCACGGCAATAGACCAAAAAGTACCAAATACTATGGCTAACGTACTGCCCAACATCATAGATGGAGTAATACGACCACCATACGCACCTGCTGCTAATGCGAGTAATACTGCTGCCCACTTAGAACCAAATAATCCTAATGCATAAGTCCATGTAATATCATTGGTAAAGGTTAATTCGTTCCCGGCCTTACCATTCCCAAGTATTTCAGGAAAATACATAGCTAACGCACCAATAAGTGTAAAGGCTACGATAGAAATGGGAATCATAACAGGACTGCTGCGATGAATAGATGGTAGCTTACCTTGAGTAATATTAAATAGAACCACACCTAAAGCAACAATAGCGCCTAAGGCAATAGAGAATTCTACATAGTGACTGCCCAAGCTAGGTTGAGCCATTGTATATTGAATGACATCCCCTACACCGGCTTGTCGAGTTACAAAAGTTGCTAATCCACAGCAAATAAGTGCAGCACTCATGGCGCGTATATTCCAAGTAAGGAGCAAGGTTTCTAACGTAAAGATTGCCGCCGATAATGGTGAATTATAAACTGCTGCCAAGCCAGCACCTGCAGCACAAGCAATCAATAATTGGCGATCTTCTTGTTTTATGTCAAAGTGCTTAACTAAAAAAGTTGTAATCCCCGCACTTGCTTCACGAGGGGCTACTTCTCGCCCTAAAGGTGAACCTATAGCTACCGTAATAATTTGTAAGGTTGCATGTAAAACAGTAGTTATTGGATTCATCTCCATCTTACCGGAAACGGCAGTTTTAATATCTACAACACCTTTACCATATCGGTGAATAAGGAACCAGCCTACACCACCTATGAGACCACAAATAATGAGTGGTATCAATCGTTCTACTGGGGATACTCGCGCTACAGCAGCACCAAAACTCATATGATCTGCAGAAGAATAATTATATACAAAATGCTGAATACTATGCATTAAATGTGTATAAGAAGCTCCCACTAATCCCGCTATAAATCCAACAACGATTATGAGACCTATTAAACGTTTATCAAATGTCATACTTACTCCATTGCTAATACGACTTCACCAGATTCTAATGTTTTCTTAACATCTATAATGCGTTGATTAGATGAACCTCTAAAACGTAATGCTGGATCTTTAAGTTCATCTACAAAGCGACCATCCACGAGGATATCAATTTCTTGTAATAAAGCACTTCGCAACTCATCCTCTAAAATATCATCTATTTCATACCCGGAATAGGCCCAAATTTTCTTTTCCGGTGCAGCCCCTCGTACAGCTCTTACTACAGGTAATAAACCTTGTACATTTTGGAAAGGCTCTCCACCCAATAAAGTTAAACCTGAGCAGTTAGGATTCTTAACATAAGAGACAACTAGATCTGTTTCAGCTTGTGTCCATACTTTACCGGCACTAAAATCTTGGTATTCTTCGTTAAAGCAGTTATAACAACAATGCGTACATCCAGTCACAAAGATAGATGTACGAATTCCTTCTCCATTGGCAATATCATATTGTCTTATTTGCCCATATCTCATAATTACCTCCATAGTAGTGCATATCAAATGATCAACACTATATAGATATATTTCAATTTTTTATATGTATAGTAAAAGCTGTGCCCTGGGCACAGCTTTTACCATGTATAGAATTATAATAATAACAGTGATGCTATCTATTATTAGATATGCATTACACGATCTTTGATTTCTTTCGTACGGCCTTCGTTCCAGAAGTTCTCACCCAAATAACCACAAGTACGACGAATTACAGTTAATTTATCTCGGTTTGTGTTGTGGCAACGAGGACATTCCCATTCATTATGTTCATTGACCTTAATTTCACCATCAAAACCACATTCGTGACAGTAGTCGGACTTGGTATTAAACTCAGCATAAGAAATATGGTCATAAATATATTGAATCATAGTCAAAACGGCTGGAATATTATTAGTCATATTCGGAATTTCCGCATAGGAAATACAACCGCCGGTCGATTTCTTTTGGAATTCAGATTCAAAATTAAACTTATCAAATACATTGATTTCTTCACGAACATTTACGTGATAGCTATTAGTGTAATATCCTTTATCAGTGATATCTTCAATTACACCAAAGCGAGCACGATCTAGAGAAGAGAATCGATTTGTTAAGCTTTCAGCAGGTGTACCATATAAACCAAAGCCAAGATTATGTTTATCATGCCATAGATTGATGGCATCATTTAAACGATCCATAATTTTCATGGCAAATACACGACCTTTTTCACCTGTGTTAGACTCACCGGTAATCAATCGAGTTGCTTCATAAATACCGATGTAGCCAAGAGAAATTGTTGCATAACCACCAGTAAGGAAACGAGCGATTTTCTCTCCTTTTTTTAGGCGCGCAATAGCACCGTGTTGCCAATGAATTGGCGATACATCACTCACTACATCCTTTAATAAGTTGTAACGTAACAGTAATGCTTTTTCCGCTAATTCAAGACGTTTATCTAAAATTTCAAAGAATCTTTCTTCACTACCGCGAGCTAAGATGCCAATTTGAGGTAAGTTCAAACTTACAACGCCCATATTAAAGCGCCCATCAAACTTATAGTTCCCCTTTTCATCCTTCCAAGGAGATAAGAAAGAACGACATCCCATTGGGCTAAATACATTACCTTCATAGTTTTCCTTCATCTTCTTCGCGGAAATGTAATCTGGATACATGCGTTTAGCCGTACATTGTGCAGCAAGTTCAGTTAAATAGTAATATGGACTATCAGGCGTTACATTATGTTCATCAAGAACATAAATCAATTTAGGGAATGCTGGCGTAATATATACATCAGCTTCATTTTTTACACCCTTAATACGTTGGCGCAAGATCTCTTCTGTAATAAGAGCAGCCTCTTTAGCGTATTCATAATCAGGTTTAAAATACATGAACAATGTAACGAATGGAGATTGACCATTTGTAGTCATCAATGTATTGATTTGATATTGGATAGTTTGGATGCCATCCTTAACCTCTTTACGCGTACGTTTCCACGCAATTTCACGGGCTTTTTCCATATTTGGTTCCATCCCGTAAATCTCAACTTGTTCTTCAATAACATTATTGAGGATTTTTTCGTAAGATTTACGTACGAATGGCGCCAAGATGCGATCGATACCATTGATACTTTGACCGCCGTATTGACCAGATGCAACTTGGGCAATAATTTGCGTTGTTACTGTACATGCAACTTGGAAGGATTTAGGTGTATCAATTTTCTTACCATTGATAACCGTACCATTTGTTAGCATATCTTCCAAATTGATCAAGCAACAGTTAAACATAGGCTGGATAATGTAATCCATATCATGGAAATGGATAGCACCACTATCATGGGCTTCTAAAATATCTGTAGGAATTAATTTACGACGAGCAATATCCTTAGATACTTCACCGGCAATTAAATCACGTTGTGTAGATACAATAGCAGCATCCTTATTAGAGTTTTCATCGAGAACGCTGACATTACTGCGATCTAATAAACCGATTACATCATCATCAGTGGTATTTTGACGACGTTTAAAAGCTTGAACAGCTTTGTAACCTTCATAGGCACGTGCCGTCGCAGGATTATGATACTCAATCAACTTATAATACACTTGATCTTCAATAGCATAAATTGTCATGTCTTTTTGGAGCTTTGTAGCATATTCTTCAATTTCATCAGCAATACGCTGTGCCAACCCCTCTTCGTACAACCCTGTACTACTATGCTCGGCTTTTTCTATAGCCAAAGCAATTTTGTTTTTGTCGAAAGGTACCTTTGTACCATCCCGTTTAATGACCTGCAACATATTGGCAACCTCCCCATTTTGTTACCGCTGAAATATATGTTAAGACATAGAAAAAAGTATGGAAAACCATACTTTTTATAAATTTATATGTAAAAATGTAAAGAATTATGACTAAACTCTCTATTTTTTACCGCTAACTCAGTATACTATATATGGTGGTTGTTTTCAAGAACAAATACAATATAAAGTAAAAATAGGTTCTTTTAGCCATGCCAATACAGCATGAATAAAAGAACCTATATAAATTATAATGTAAAACCAAATAGACGTGTCAAGAAATTGGACTTTTGACCTACCCAACTAGAAGGAACCGCTGGATAGAATGTGCGATCAGCTAAAAGATCGCGTTCATTGAGATGAATATTCGGCAACAAATCTTTTTTGTACGTACTATCTAATTTAGAAATAGCTTCTACGTATCCTTGATGTGCTTGTACATCACTTTCATTACAGTAACCAGTACCAAAGAAGTGAATTAGACCGTTACGATATAATTCAATAGCTCTATGATAATTAGCATTGCTATGATTAAAGGAAGCCATATTACATTGAATTAATATCCCTTTATCTACCCATTCCAACAATTGCTCTGGTTTAGTAAACAATTGACGATGTGTCTCTACTTCACTAATGATAGGAACAATCCCCATATTAAGCAAAGCTAGCAACCATGCATTAATGTGGTGAACCTTACTATTTTCAGGTAATGCTACTAACATAAAATGGCTATTACCCAACAAATACTGATTGCGATGAGCAACGATATATTCAACCATTTCATCACAAAGCAAAACGCGAGCACCACCATGAATAGTTACATCCACTTGTTGTTCCCCTACAGCAAGCTTCACATCATTCAATGTTGTTTCCATCTCATCCCATGTATTCATATCCATAGATACGGTTACATCAGGTGTACTAAAAATATCTGTAATACCTTGTTCAGCCAAGGATTTTATCATTTTTACTGATTCTGCCATTGTTTGTGGCCCTTGAGGCCCTAACACAGCTGGCAAAATGCAACCATGTAAGTCAACCACGCGATTCATATTCTTTCCCTTCTACTTACGATAATCCCTTACAGAAATCGTTCTCTTTATAAAGTTCATGTTTATCTCATTTATTTTTCATTTTCTATTCATGATTATATCAAGGGAAAAGTGGCTTGTACAGTGGTTTTTATATAAAAATAGATAAATTATAATATGTTCATTTAATATATTTTTTATATTTTCATGTTATCTTCATTAAAAATACCTCATAATCGCTAAGATTATGAGGTATTTTTACATATTTGTATATTATTAACAAATTAATTTTTAAATGTACTTCGTTTATACCTGATGTAAAGGACTAGCTTTACTACTAGAATGCCAATAACAACACCAACAGTATCAATCAAAATATCAGAAATCTGAGAGCTACGCCCTGGTGAGAACAATTGTATAAATTCATCAAGACCAGCTATCAACATGCCTAAACCTATGGTCTTTATTACGGTACCGTATGTAATATATCGACGTAGAATCGTATATAAAACACCACCAAGGATTGTAAACTCTGTGAGATGGGCTAACTTTCGAACAATCCTATTCAAGGTCCATATATTTCCATGAAAGCCTAACTTATTTACTATAGGAGCAAAGATCCCTGCAAAGAGCAAGCTAAATCCATCTGAAGATCCACCATTTTGCATCGAATTATCCCATATAAAAAATACAATTAGACCTAATAGAATATATAGTATCCAACGTTTCATATTACTCTCCTAAACGCCATAATACATATCTATCTTAATCGCGGTCAAAAATATCTCTTGTATAAACTTTATCCTTCACATCTTCTAAGCTCTTATCCCAACGATTAGCCACTATAACGTCACTAACACGTTTAAAGTCTTCAAAGTTGCGAATAACAGGTGAATTAAAGAAATCTTCTGCATCAAGAGTCGGTTCATAAACAACTACGGCAATACCCTTTGCCTTGATACGCTTCATTACACCTTGAATTGCAGATGCTCTAAAATTATCAGAATTCATTTTCATCGTCAAGCGATAGATGCCAACAATTTTTGGGTTCTTTCCTATAATAACATCTGCTATGTGATCCTTGCGAGTTCTATTAGCATCCACAATAGCAGAGATTAAATTTTGTGGAACATCATTATAGTTAGCTAATAATTGCTTAGTATCTTTTGGCAAACAATACCCACCATAACCAAAGGATGGATTATTATAGAAGTCTCCAATACGAGGATCTAAACAAACGCCATTAATGATTTGGCTTGTATTAAGGCCACGAACCTCAGCATAAGAATCTAACTCATTAAAGTATGCAACGCGCAATGCCAAATACGTATTAGCAAATAATTTAATTGCTTCTGCTTCCGTAGAGTCTGTATATAATTGAGGTACATTTTCCTTAATAGCACCATCAGCTAATAGTTGTCCAAAACGGCGTGCCCGTTCAGAGTCTTCCCCTACCACAATACGAGAAGGATGTAAATTATCATATAAAGCTTTGCCTTCACGTAAGAACTCTGGAGAGAAAATCAAGTTCTCTGTATTAAATTCCTTACGCATTTGAACTGTATACCCAACTGGTACAGTTGACTTAATAATCATAACAGCATCTGGATTAATATCTAATACTGTTTTAATAACTTGTTCTACAGAAGAGGTATCAAAGAAGTTCTTTTGAGGGTCGTAGTTAGTAGGCGTTGAAATAATAACATACTCAGCACCTTTAAAAGCTTCTACAGGATCTAATGTAGCTTTAAAGTTTAACTTCTTAGTAGCTAAATACTCCTGCAATTCCGTATCTACAATAGGTGACTCTTTACGATTTAGCATTTCAACCTTTTCAGGGATAATATCGAGGGCCACCACTTCATTATGTTGTGCTAATAAAACACCATTTGAAAGGCCTACATAGCCTGTACCAGCAATTGCAATCTTCATTTATTTGCCCTCCGTCATGTAAAACTCTTTATACCATATAGCAAAGTTCCGTAACCCTTCACGTAAAGATGTATTTGGCTTGAATCCAAAATCTTCTTCTAGAGCACTTGTGTCTGCATAGGTAACAGGTACATCGCCTGGTTGCATCGCCACTAATTCTTTATGTTCTTCAAAATTATAATCCTCTGGTAATACGCCCGCAGCAACTAATTCTTCAGATAGAATACGCACAAAATCAAGTAAATTTTCAGGATGACTATTACCAATATTATAAATAGCATACGGAGGAACTGGTAAACCATCGGCACCGTTGCGACGTTCTGGAGCCGCACACATAACCTTAGATACGCCCTCTACTATATCATCGATATAGGTAAAGTCACGTTTACAGTTACCATAGTTAAAGATTTTTATAGTGCCACCGTTCCGCAACGTATTAGTAAAGCCAAAGTATGCCATATCTGGACGACCTGCTGGACCGTACACAGTGAAGAAACGAAGCCCTGTACTAGGAATGTTATATAACTTGGCATAAGAATAAGCCAATAATTCATTTGATTTTTTAGTAGCCGCATACAGAGAAACTGGGTTATCTACTTTATGATCTGTAGAGTATGGAATTTGTTTATTCGCACCATACACAGAAGAAGATGATGCATAAACCAAATGCTCTACTCCACTTTCACCATTATCATAAGAATGACGACAAGCCTCTAATATATTGTAGAACCCAATAATATTAGACTCGATATAAGCATCTGGATTTGTAATAGAGTAACGAACACCAGCCTGTGCTGCTAAGTTAACAACAACACGTGGTTTATAAGTAGAAAAGATTTCTTCAATAAAAGCTTTATCTGCAATATTACCTTTTTTAAAGATCCACGTATTTTTATTATCTTTGCTCATCTCGTCAATTTGTTGCAAACGATAATCCTTTAAAGCCACGTCATAGTAATCATTAACAGAATCTATGCCGATAATTTGAGTTCCTTCTGCTTCAGATAAAAGGGACATAACAAGATTGGCCCCTACAAATCCAGCGGCTCCCGTTACTAGGATCACCGTATTGTTTAAATCTACATTTTTTGAAAGCATATGTACTCCTTTCATAGTTCTGTTAATTATGAGCGTCTTACTTTACGTAACACTTTATTAACGCCAGAAGTAATAATGGCACGCTCAGATGGAATGATACATAAAATAACCACATATAGTACTACGCATAACATCATACAAGCTATAGTCCACCACACCGCATCATATAAATGTAAAATACTATATGCAATAGCGCCAACAATAGATGCGGTAATTAGATATACACCTATATTAGTAATCACCCGGAGAGCACTCATATGTATAAATAATGCTAAGAAAATCATAGCAACCATTAACATTTCCATGCGTACTATTGAGCGAGCATAGACAAATGTACTAAAGTCATACTGAATACAAATATAAATGACTGGTATTAATACAACTAAATGTAATATTTGAGTCCAGAATGATAAATTAGGAACTCCTTTTGCACGAAATATTTCGGAAATGAGATTAGCCGTAACAGTCATAATAGCTGAGCTTAATGCCCAAGAACCTAATACGATACCTGCCAATTTCCATTGTGGTCCCAGCAATAGATTCACAACAAAATCTTGGAATACAAACAATCCCACCCCTATAGGCACTAAGAATAGAGCCATATAGCGTTGGAAGGTAAAGAATGTATTTGAAAATGCTTGTTGATCATTCTGAACTCGACTTAAAGCGGCAAATAATACTGGCGCTAAAGATGAAGTAGCCATGGCCATAACAGTTGTAACAATAGCCATAGGCATTTTGTATATCCCTAAATAATAGGCATCTAAAAAGCGACTAATAATGAAGGTATCCACCCATGCAGTAAGCCAAATAGAAAATGCTTCAGCCAATGACCATGCACTATAGCTGAACATGTTCATAAAGACTCGAGAACTAAAGAACAGATGGATTTGATTTTTCCTACTCTTCAATAAGGCCAAAGCCGTAAATAACTGAGCCCCTAACATACCAGCGATTAACGACCAATAGTCATATCCCATGAGCGCCATAGGTATGGATATCAATATAGGCGTTAGAATTGTGATGAGCCGAATGTTAAGAAGAAACTTAAAGTTGAAGTCCCGTCTATACAAGGCCATTTGTACACTACTGAAAGCAGAGAGCGGAATCATGGCCCCCATTATGGCCAACGGTATGCCTAAGCCATCATTTCCAACTAATACAGCTAGTTCATCACGACCGACTATAATAGCCCCCCACAAGAGTAAAGAAAGAACTAAGTTAGCAATAAAAGCTACATCTGTAGCCTCCTGTTTTTCTTTATCACTTTGAAACTCATGCTGTACAAGAAATTTTTGGAATCCCGCATCAGCTAGCATTTCTGCAAAGGATATAACCATCATAATTGTTGCCAATATCCCAAATGCCGTAGGTGCTAGCATATGGGCCAATATTATATTTGTTAGTGGTGTAATAAGCTTTGCTAAAACCTCTGTTATAACAGACCATTTAGCAGCAGCTACTATTTTAGTATCCATTATTTTTTATTGATATTCTTAATGCCCCGCAAGAATAATTCATGGTGAGCTTCACATTCCAAGTAATTTTGAATTGCTAAATAACTTGTTTGTCCTAAAATAAGTTGCATTAATTTTCGTCCAAATAATCCATTTATTGCGCGGATAATAAAAGATCTACCTAAAAATTCACGCAAATATCGCTTTACATGAGTATCAGCAAAATCCTTATATGCTTGAGCAACAAAATGAGCATCCCTAATGTTCTCACTTCGCTTTTTGTATTCCGTCAATGTTTCAATGGCTTCTGATTCATTAGCCAAACGGGTGCCCCTTTCCGTACTACGAATTGGCACTTCAGATACAACAAAGATATCCTTTGTAGCCTCCACACTGATTAATAAGGAATCTTTTACAAACTCCTTATGATGTATATAGAATTCGGAGTTAAAGATAAAGTTACCTTGGCCATAAATAATAGTCCCCTTACCATAGTCCTCACGAGAACCTATACAATGACTATGTTGGCAAATTACAAGGTCTGCCCCTTTATCAACAAATTTTCTGCAATATCTTTGTAACATTGGCGATGGATAGCGATAATACTCCTTCCCACCATGATATAGGACGATAACATAATCACAAGTTTTCTTTAAAGCTTCTACATCATCAAAGCTCTCTAATACATCAAATGGATTAGCCCCCATTGTATGACAAGAAGCAACGGTAAACTCATGTTCTGCACATAGGTAAAATCCTATACGTATACCTTCTTTTTCAAAGATAAATGGCTTTTTAGCTGCTTTTACATTAGCACCAGCACCTGCATTTTTAATATCGTGCTTTTTTAATAACTCCAGTGTAGTAGTTAAACCTTCCACACCATGATCTAAGGAGTGATTATTAGCCAATGTTAAAAATATAGGTTCTAAAGCCTTATAACCATAGATTGTTTTTATAGGAGACTTTAAATTATTACCAAATTTATTAATCGGAGTAGATGCATCTGTTAAAGGCACCTCTAAATTAAATACATTTAAATCAGATTCCTTTAGAAGTCCCAGTAACTCCTTACCAACCAAAGCCTCTCCATTACCAGATTCAAATAATTCTCTATTTATATCCGTTGGGACAAAATCAGCCCCGATGTACAGTTTCAAGGTGTAACCACTCTCCCAATTCATAATCTTTTGTCATAGGACGAAACTTTTCTAAGCCTGCACCCGGGAAGAACGTTAACTCTCCAATATAAAGTCGTCCCTTTATTTCATAGAAATCAACACGTAAAAATGGGCAGTCTTTACTAA